>SDBS01001844.1_pt1 | contig 21372 bp, 21 predicted proteins | sample 2277091 | NCBI WGS metagenome assembly SDBS01 (sample SAMN10404972, study PRJNA504765) | marine sediment metagenome | isolation source: marine sediment core GS10_PC15, 163 cmbsf | place: Arctic Ocean: Southern Knipovich Ridge | collected 2010 | reverse complement strand
ATCGTATATGTTAAGAAGGCGAGCCATTTTGTGCAAGTAGATGCTCCAGAAATAGTTGTAGCAAATATCAAAGAGTTTATTGGCTAAAAGTAATACCCTACAAATAAATTATAGCAAAAAAAAATAATTAATTAAAAGATTTCATTTCAAGAGGGATTAATAATGGAATTATTAAAAGTAATCGAAGAGAAATATGTTGAAACCAATGGAATCAAGCTTCATACAGTGATAGCTGGGTCAGGAGAGCCGATAATCATGCTCCATGGATTTCCTGACTTTTGGTATGGATGGCGTGATATTATTATGGGTTTGAAGGATAAATATAAATGTATTGCTCCAGATATGCGAGGATATAATCTTTCGGATAAGCCTAAAGGTACTGAGAATTATCAACTAGATATTTGTGCCGATGATATTAAAGGGTTAAGTGAGTCATTAAATTTAGGAAAGTTTTATCTTGCGGGACATGATTGGGGAGCTCCAATTGCCTGGGCTGTTGCTGAGAAATATCCCGAATTAGTGAAAAAACTGATTATATGTAATGGCCCTCACTTTGCTGCTGCAAGAGAAATTTATGAAACAGACGAAAAACAACAAAAAGCGAGTTCGTACGTAGAACAATTTGCTGCGCCCGGAGCGTATAAACTACTAAGTCGAAATAATTATCAATTATTAAGAATGGGGATCGTTGGGTTGGTAAGAAGAAAGGGTGCAGTTACTGAGTTTGATATAGAAAGGTATATTGAGGCGTGGTCTCAACCAGGAGCAGTAGACGGGGGTTTAGCATACTATCGCGCAATACAAGATCGAGACAAATTTATTGAGGGGTGGACAGGTATTATAGATGTTCCAACCTTGGTTATTCATGGGAAAAAGGATCCCGCAATATTGCCGCAAACGTTAAAAAATTTGGAGAATTATGTAAAAGATTTAAAAATTGTATATGTTGAAAACGCAAGCCATTTTGTTATGGTAGATGCACCAGAAATTGTAATAGCAAATATCAAAGAGTTTATAGGCTAAAAATTATGGTTTATTGATAAATTATATTATAAAAAAATAATTAATTAAAAATATCATTTCAAGGTGTGATAAAAATGGAATTATTAAAAGAAATAGAAGAGAAATATATTGAAACCAATGGTATTAAGCTCCATACGGTTATAGCTGGAGAAGGAGAGCCTATTATTATGTTGCATGGATTTCCTGACTTCTGGTACGGCTGGAGGAATATAATAGCGGGTTTAAAGGACGAATATAAATGTATTGCTCCTGACATGAGAGGTTATAACTTATCAGATAAACCGAAGGATGCTAAAGATTATATGCTAGACGATTTAGTTGAGGATATTAAAGGATTAAGTGAAGCACTAGGCTATAAAGAGTTTTATCTTGCAGGTCATGACTGGGGAGCAATAATTGCATGGTCCATCGCGGAGCGCTATCCCGAATTAGTGAAGAAGTTGATTATATGTAATGGCCCTAATATCCGGGCTATGAGAGAAGTATTTGAGAAGGATGAAAAACTACAAGAATCAACTTCTTTCGTGGAAACTTTTGCAGCCCCTGGCGCTGATCAAAAATTTATGGGAAATAATTTTCAATTATTAAGAATGATGATTCTCGGTGCGGTAAAAAGAAAGGGTGCCGTTTCAGAGTTTGATATAGAAAGGTATATTGAGGCGTGGTCTCAGCCAAGAGCTTTAGATGGTGGATTGATGTATTATCGCGCAATGACTGCTGATTCAGAAAAATTTATAGAGGGATGGACGGGAAAAGTAAATGTCCCAACTTTGGTTATTCATGGGATGAAGGATACTGCAATTTTACCTGAATCATTAGATCATTTACCAAATTATGTGAAGGATTTAAAAATCGTAAAGGTAGAAAATGCCCATCATTTTGTTATGGTAGATTCTCCAGAAATAGTTATAAAAAGTATTAAGGAATTTATTGGCTAAATTCAAAAATTTTCCTTTTTTTTTTGATCACTTAAATTTTTTCGATCTACTATTCATTATATGTAAAAATTATTTCTAATTAGTGTAACGTAATTTCATTCAAAAATTAAAGTTTAAAAACACCTAGTTAATTAGTGTTATGTAGACTAATATGACTGAATCTAACGGAAAAAATTCATTGACAATAGTCTGTCCTTATTGTAAGGAAAATTTCAAGAAAGAAGCCGAAGTTATGAAAAAGAATGGGCTTTTCTCGATTTTAATAAAAAATCATCCAAATGGGGAAGATTGTCCTCCTTTTGTAGCGTTTATTGATGACAACATGATGCATCGCGGCTCTCAAAAAATTGATGAGAGTGAAGAAGAAACTTCGCTAAATGAAGGTGTATTAGAAGCCGCTCGCAATCGTATAACTGAGTTAAAAGAAGCCGTTAGATTTTATCATTTAAAATTGCGAAAGAATGGAAGATGGTACGAAAATAAAATTGCGAGTGTGAAAGATCGGTCGTTTATGAGTTCAAAGATTTATTCTGGTGTAATCGCGTTTTTAGGATATAGTATGGAGGAAAACGTATTTGGAGTGGTAGAAGTAGAAGACGGGCCAGATTTTGAAGGTGGTTTATTGGTTTATGGAAAATATCACGGTATGATTTACTCGATATTTTGGAAAGATCAGAAATCTCTCAAGAGTAAAACCATAGATGATTTAAAGGGAGATGCAAACCTTACCATCGAGAAACTTGTGGATATCCATAATCTTTACGAATTCTTCTTTTAATACTTGTTAGAAGCAAAACTAATTTAACTATTTTTAAATCTTATTAGAGAAAGAAAAATAGGGGTGATTTTACACCCCCATATGGTATTTTTTTTCGCCTCAATTTCCCTACTTTTTTCTAGTAAAGTCTTTCCTACTTATATTTCGGAAAATTAAAAAACACTATAAGTTATTAGATAAAAAATATACACTCCAACATTTAAATGAGATAAGAGAGAATTTTGCTCCTATTCTTTGTAGACTTAAAAGTATAGAATTAAAAATCCTTCAATGCTTATCAGGTGATAATATTAAAGCTAAATAATGAGCTACCATACCAAGGTTTTATTCATTTTGCATCTCTTTCCATATTTTGTCTATCGAATTCAATGTTATCTCAGGAGCTCGCTGTAATTCATCTTTTACAAAATTAAAGTCTTCTTCTTCAGGAAAAAGTTCTCTAATCTTATTTTCCAACTCTTCATCGATATGGAATGATTCTGAGGATATTAAAAAGCTTTCTTTTGGGCTGGTAACTATTGTAGAGGGAAACATAAAAAAGTATTTCTCCATTAATTGATACGCTTCTTCATGTTTTTCTTTTTCTGAGGGAAACTTATCTAATTCTTCTCCAAATTGGATTTCAAATTCATTTACAAACTGTTCTATTAACTCCCTTAAGAAAGTTGTTATTTTGGACACTTCAAATTTCACAATAATTGACCGCCCTTCATAAATTAGTATTTCCGGATATTTCATTTCTAGTGTTACGTTCTCGTTTCCCTTATTATGAGAGATTTTATATCCTCTTGGATATTTAAGCTCATTTACTATCTCACGTAACTTTGATTTTCTTGGAGATTTTTCAATCGATTCTTCAAAGAGCACAGATATATGCTTCATTTTCTCTATGGTTTTGGATTCTGTAGAAGTTAAAATTTCATAGATCATATCGATTGAGGATGTTCTTGACCATACGTATTTGATTAGAATATCCCCCTTTTTATTTAGTATAGTTAATCGATATGCCTTGAAGGGGAGGATATAAAAAAGACCAGGATTCTCATGAATAATATAGCTTCTAATCAGTAAACCAATGGTGATAATAATTATATTCCAAATTATAGCTTCTATAAAGAAAAAAAGAAAAATGTTTAGTATAAATTGAAAAACTAACACAATAAAGACGTAAAAGGCACATTTTCGTAAGATATATGGAGAATAAAATAGAGTTAAACCAAGCCATGCGATATATATTAGGGCAAATGCAATAATAACTAATTGAGATATTATTTGAAAATACCCAGTCCATATGGTACGATAATAGCCATCTACCAATTCAATTTTAACAGCATCAGGTTGGGTAAAGGCTACATAAACAGCAATGATTCCGAAAGTGATATCAATTAAAAGCCAAATAGATAAAAAGTGATCTCTATAGTTATAACTTATTGAAATTATAAGAAAGCCCATAAGCACAAATCCTAGTAGCCCATAAATTATCCCCCATAATAGGTTGAGAAATAAAATTGATACAGCTTGCACGTAATAAATAATTGCCATTGTTATCCAGGTTGCTCTAAGATAGTTAATTGCCTTGTTTTTAACGTTTTCAGAATACCTTAAAGACCATAACCCTAGCACCAAGATAAGACTTCCTAGGATAATATCCGCAATAACTACAGGTGTCCAATTTAACAGTTGATTCTCCTCTTTCTCTTAGGCAATTTTCATTTTATTAATATTTTTTATAATTCCTTTAACTTTCTCTCTTTGTTCTGAATCAATGGTATACTTTTTATCATTTTTTACGAGTAAATCAATCTTAACTAAACTTTCCACGGTATATTTAGCATCTATTTTTAAATGTGAATTAATATCTGCTATACCTAATGGTTCTGAATTAATAAGTAGATTAACTATATCAAAATATTTTTTATTTTTTAATCGATAGTAACACACAGCATTATCCTCATTAATCTCTATGCTACAAATTAACCTAATGCCTCCATATTGAAAACTCTTTAGTAATCCAAAATTCTCTAATGATTCTAAATGGATACGGTACATATTTTCACTTCTTATACCCAAATTTTGCTTAATATTAGAATAATGAACAGCTTTTTCTTTTTGAATATAAGAGTAAATAGAATAGCGAGTAGGATTTTCTAAAATAGTTTGAGAGGTGTGTTTTTTACCAGGAATAATTGATTGTTCCTTAATTAATTGAAGAGTTAAATTTCTTGCCGCTTCCCTTTTTATTCCTTTACTCTTGAACACTTGAAATATCTCTTCGACGATTTCCTCAAAATTACATGATTTTTTTTTAAAAATTTCACTTAGCCTATCTAAAGCTTCTTTCTTGCTATACCGCTTGAAATTTTTCTTCGAGATTTGGCGCTCTCACCATTCTTTAAGAATTATTCGGAAAATTCAGTAATGGATAGTAATCTACTTCAATCCATTTAAATTTTCATTGTTTTGAAAAATTAAAGCTACTAGGAGGAAAATTTGCTCTTATCAGATTTATAATTTCGAGTCAAAGAACAAACTAAAAAAAGGCCGAGTTAATAATTAAAATAAAAAAAGAGAAAAAATGAGATATCTACATATTAAAAGGTAATTTTAGAAATAAAATTTTTAATACTTTATAGATTATCCTTATAGTGAATATACTATGGAATTGTTAGAACAAATAGAAGAGCGTTATATTGAAACAAATGGGATAAAACTCCATACGGTTTTAATAAGCACAGGAGAACCTATTATCATGCTTCACGGATTTCCCGATTTTTGGTATGGTTGGAAAAAGATAATTTTTGGTTTAAAAGATGAGTTTAGGTTAATCATCCCTGATACAAGGGGCATAAACCTATCAGATAAGCCAGAAGGAGATGAAAACTACAATTTAGAAGTTCTAGTAGAAGATATTAAAGGATTGAGTGAAGCATTAAACTTGGGAAAATTCACTCTAGTAGGACATGATTGGGGAGGAATTATTGCATGGATGTTTGCAGAAAAATATCCAGAATTATTAAAAAGTTTAATAATATTGAATGCTCCACATCCAAAAGTTATTGAGAAAAAGTATATGACAAATAAATCTCAGAAAAAAGCAGCGGGTTATGTTTTCGACCTTATAAAACCAGGAGCAGAAAAAGTCATGATGGCTGATGATTTTAAAAAGCTAAAAGGTCCGATTTTTAAAGCGATAGATGATATTGATAAGGATAAATATAGAGAAGCATGGACGCGGCCTGGGGCATTGGCTGCCGGTTTAAGATATTATAGGGCAAGTGTAAGAAGACAGGTGTCAAGAAAAAAGAAACAAACAACCGGAATAATAAAAGTACCTACGCTGGTAATCCATGGCATGAAGGATACTTTCATATTACCAGCGATGTTAGAAGGACTAGAGGAATATGTTAAGGACTTAAAAATCGTTCGCAGTGAAAAAGGTTCGCATTTTGTTATAAATGATGATCCTGATACTGTAATTTCAAGTATCCAAGAATTTATGAGAAGAAAATCATAAAAACAAATTTTTTTAATATCTCATAGATTATCCTAATAGTGAATATACTATGGAATTGTTAGAACAAATTGAAGAGCGTTATATTGAAACAAATGGGATAAAACTCCATACAGTTTTAATAGGAAAAGGGGAGCCGATAATTATGCTCCATGGATTTCCAGAATTCTGGTATAGCTGGAAAAATGTTATACTCGGGCTAAAGGATGAGTTCAAACTTATCGTACCTGATACACGAGGGATTAACCTTTCTGACAAACCTGAGGGTGTTGAAAATTACAAAATAAAGCTTCTTGTAGATGATATTAAGGGACTCGCTGAGGCATTGGAATTGGATAAGTTTATCCTTGTTGGACATGATTGGGGGGCAATTATATCATGGTATTTTGCAGGGATATATCCAGAATTATTGAAAAGGCTAATAATACTGTCAGTTCCCCACCCTGTGGTAATGCAAAAAGCTTTTATGAAAAGCAAAGAACAAAGGAAAGCGAGTGCGTATGTAGTTGATTTAATTAAACCGAATGCTGTAGAAATGTTTAGAGAAAACGATTATCAAATGATTAGAGAAACTGGTGTTTTTGATAATAAGAATGCATTCGATGAGCAAAAAGATCTAGAAGCATGGGCTCAACCAGGAAGTTTAGAGGCAGGATGCAATTATTATAGAGCAGCATTCGACCCACCAAAGAGAGGGACTGGCGTTAAAGAATGGGATGGAACAATTACCGTTCCTACTTTGGTGATTCATGGTATGCGGGATCATGCTATATTACCCGTGACGTTAGAAGGATTAGAAGATTATGTGAATGACCTAAAAATTATTCGCAGTGAAACTAGTAGTCACTGGATAATGGACGATGAGCCAGCACTTCTAATCAGTGAGATCGGGAAGTTTGCTCGAGGAGATTAATACTTTCAAGGAATTAATGTAGAAAACTTTATTTTTATTATATTTTCTTATTTATTTTATTTTTGAGAGAAGTTTAGATCGGGAAAATATTTTAGGAAAACACAATTTCTTGATGTAATCATATATTAGGTGATTAAGTATGGAAATATTTGAAGAGATGGAAGAGAGATATGTTGAAACAAATGGTATAAAACTCCATACCGTTATTATAGGGGAAGGAGAGCCGATTCTCTTGATGCACGGATTTCCAGATTTTTGGTATGGATGGAAAAATGTTATTTTAGGACTTAAAGATGAATTTAAGTTAATAGTTCCCGACACTCGTGGTATTAATCTATCAGATAAACCAGAAGGGGTTGATAATTACTATCCACAAATTCTTATTGATGATATTAAGGGATTGGTTGAAGCATTAGACTTGGGTAAATTTACTCTTGTTGGTCATGATTGGGGAGGTAGTCTTGCGTTTGGGTTTGCAACTTTATATCCAGAATTTTTGAAAGGATTAGTAGTGCTAAATGCTCCTCATCCAGCGGTTACTGCGCGTGCAATTCAAAAATCCGATAAAAAAATGAGAAACACCATGAAATATCAACTTGATTCCCAAAAAGAGGGACGCGAGGAATTAATGAAAAAAGATAATTTCGCTATGATTAAACCTTTAGTGTTTAAAGGAAAAGACGAATTTGATCAAGAAAAGTATATAGAAGCGTGGTCTCAGCCAAGAGTTTTTGAAAATGGGCTAAACTATTATAAGGCCGGTTATAAATATACAAGAGCGGGAAATAGCGTCGAAAATTGGGTTTCAAAGATTGATGTGCCTACATTGATTATCTGGGGGATGAAAGACTCGTTTCTAAAACCAGTAATATTAGAAGGTTTACCCGATTACATTAAAGATTTAAAAATTGTTCGCAGTGAAAATAGTAATCATTTTGTTATGGATGATGACCCTGAATTAGTAGTAAAAAGTATTCGAGAATTTATAAAGAGTAAATAATTGCACTAAATTTGTAACAATAGTCTACAAAAATTAGAAAACACACATTTGAAACTAACCTAACTTCTATTTTTTTATTTTTTAATCTCTTGTTGGATTGAGACCTACACACTCAAACAATTAGTCAATCTGTTCATCGTTTTATATTAGATAACTAAATAAAAAAAAAGAATAGAGATATTTTATTTGATTCTAGCACTGAGAATGCATTGTTTTACCATTTAATCGTATATTTGCACGCGTGACCACCTTCCATCCTACAAGAGCCTGGGTCATGTCTCACAATAGGTATAGATCCAGGTTCTCGGAATTTCTCAGTAAATCCCTGTAGTAATCCTTTATCAAATGGACATGGATAAGGATTATCAACTGTAAGAGAAACTTCTTTATCTCCGACTTTTGTATAAGTAAAATGTCCGATATCTCCGCCTTTATGATTCATATAGAAAGCTTGGTCCATCATTTTTAAAATAGTGTCCACGCCTTTGATCTCAGGAGGAAGTTTTGCTAATTCTGGTATTTTCATCCCAATTACTTTTAAAGTCGCATCCCCTAATTTTTCATGAAGAATTTTAAAAGCATCTAAGAATGATTGCACTTTATACCATTGATCTGGTTGGGGATTTTCAATTCCACAATCTTCAAGGATTTTAAATGCAGTTTGTTTAAAAGCACCCATTGTATTAATTATTGCGAGGATATTGTTTCCAAACACTTCCACATTAGCATCTTTTGCTTTAAATACAGCCATAGTTTTTAGCACATATATTTATTTTCAAATTTTAGTTAGTAAAAGTATAATAAAAGTGCCTTAATTTATAAATATAGAAAAAAAGAAAAAGAGAGCATGCCTAACACGAACAAGATTAGTATATACATTTAAGTAAACTTACTTTTTTTGAATTAAAATTCATACAAAAAATTCAATCTTAACCTTAAAACCGTTAGCCAAAAATTTTAATGATTCAAAATTTATTTTTAGATATTTCTTTTTTTTTTAAAAGCATTGAATTTAATCTTACTTTATGCCGACATTAAGGTTTTATTTCGATGCGTTTTTTGATGCTGAGATTAAAGAATTAGAAAATAGAATAGACTTTAGTTCTATAGATGTGAGGAGAAGAGCTGAAAAATTAATTTCTGGTTTTTATAAGAAATATAGGATATTTAAGAATGTTTTAGGCAATTATTACATCGCAAATTATTTGGAAATCGGGAAAAAGATCTTACCTTCTATGAACTCAGAATTAGCTTACTTTAATCTAACAGAGAAGAATATGAATTCAGAAAAGAAAATATTTCCGATTTTGATAAAACTCATTATTAATAAAGATGAGGGAGTTCTTTGTTTTTATAGTAGGCAAATTATTCAAAATAAAACAGCAAATAAGCTTATCCTCAAGCTCCATAAAGATTATGGATTTAATTTTAAGTATTCTTTAGCAAATAACCATTTTGTTTTTAGAAAGAATGAATTAGATACGCTTTTAGCAGGATTAGATGTTAATGATTATACCGCTATATCTGTTTTTGATTATGATAACGAAATTATCATAAAGAATAGTAGATGTTTGACACAAACTACTAAAGTAATTTCATTTTTGGAAGAATTAAAGACAGGAAATTGGTCTTATGTGAAACTTGTTAATGAAAATTTAAATTTTGAAATCAGGTTAAGTAACAATAAGACTCAGAATTATATAACATTCGAAAATGGATATATAAACGATGTACATTTAATAAAAGCGGTAGATTACCTAAAGAAGAGAATCCGGGATTCTGAAATGTATTCTGTTTCAATGAGGAGAAAGCAGACTAATATCGATTATTTTCAACAATTTGCTTAATTTAGGATAAAGATTTTCTATGTAGTGTGTTTTTTTAATCTGAAAGCCAAGGTTATTCCAGGCTTTTCTATAATTTGAATCAATTTTTATTGCTTTATTAAATGCTTTAATAGCTTTATTAAAGTCTTCAATGCATAAATATGCCTTACCTAAATTATTCCATGCTTTTTTATCATTCGGGTTAATAGTTAATGAGTTTTTAATAAAGCTAATAGCTTTGTCAACTTCTCCTTTGCTAAGATAAGCATTGCCAATCTTATTAGAAATCATGGCTGATTTAAAGTTCTTATTCCCTTCAAGTGTAAAGAATTTCTGGTTATCATCGTATTTGGCTCTTTTTCTATATTCACTGCTTAGTTTGTTCCACTCATTAAAGATTTTTGATTCAATCATCCTAATGTGAACCAAATAGAATCATGATTATGAGATAGTGCGGTTGTTTTTTTAATTATATGAATAGCAGTTTTTAGATCTGTTGGTTTATTTTTAGGATCAAAGTTGGATATCATTTTTATTCTAAAGCATTAATTTGAGAATATTATGATATCAATTTATGAAGAATATATTTAAAGATAGAAAATTTTAATTTTTATTTAAGAAACAGATGAAAATAGATTAATCCTTCGCAAGGAAGCAATATTCAATGGTCTTAGACATATCCTCTTTAAATTCTTCAAAACCCTCGCCTGTTGTAGCAGAGATTTCAAAGTAGGTCATATTATGTCTGTTCGCAAATTCTACTCCTTTTTCTTTAAGCACTGATCGATTATCAGCATCAATTTTATTAGCTATGAGGTAAGTTTTTTCTAAAAATTCTTCAGAAATTAGAGATACCCAAGATTTAAGGTTCAAAAAAGAGTGATACATGTTTGCTGCGAATACGAGCACAACTACAGTCGCGCTATTAAAGAAGTCATCTTGAAAGTAGCGAAATTGTTCCTGCCCTCCCAAATCCCAAATCTGACAATCAATAGGTTCATAACTTTGTATTTTAAAATTATGGAAATCAACTCCAGGAGTCATATCAATATTTTCATCTATATTAAAATTGCCTGAAATTCTTTTTCCAACTGTAGTTTTGCCTACAGCCCCATCGCCAGCAACAACGATTTTAAAGGCATTTTTCCTCACATAATCATATATGGTCATATTTTTTTTCCAATACTTTTTTGTGATGAGTCTATCGAGTTATATAGAGATATAATACCTTTTAAAAGTAATTACTTATAGATTAAAGTAACTACTTTATTTTTTATCAATTTTTTGGTTAATTTTTACAAAATTATATTAAAAAATATATAGAAATTCATATATTTAAAATATATATATTTTCCAATATTTTCCACTGAAAATAAAGATTTTACAAGAAAAAAAATAAGAAAATGACCTTAATTTTTTTTATCAAATCCGACACAGTAGATATAACAAACTATATCATTAAAGATATACCTGGCACCACTGGAAGACTTGACGTTATCTCAAGATGCATATTAGCAGCACTTATGAGTGATAAAGAGTCTTTGGAAAAAGATGTCCAAATTTGGATATTTTTAGATAACTACGGTACTTTTGTTTTTAATACGGAACAACTTGAGTATGGTACTTTTCCTAAAAACGAATTATTATTGACTGATTATTTTGTGGATTTAATTACGAAAAATAGTGGAAAGGATAATGACGAAAATCATTTTTCAAGTCCAGTTGAGATTTCTCAAATGACATATATCAAAGCAATAGAACAATTTATTGATTTGAATTATAGAATATTCATTTTAGAAGAGAATGGAGAAGATTTTTTTAAAATTGTTAAAAAAATCGATTCTGAGCAAAATTTATTATTCATTGTAGGAAATCAAAGTGGAGTAGAAATCAATTCTATGGAATTAAAAGCATTGAATTTAGTTAGTGTTAGTTTAGGAACTCAATCGTATTTAGCGTCTTCCGTAATTCGATTAATAAAATTACATTTAATCACATTACAATAATAAATTATTTATTCTAACCTACTTTTACAAATATTATTCCTAATTATCGTATTTTGGGATTTAGAACGGAATTGATTGAGATCGAAGAGACAAAAAAACGAGAACGGCAGAAAAATTTTTCAACTAAATATATAGATATGCCTGTTGAATTTTTTATTAGACATAATGTTAGTCCCAATGTATTGTCGTTAATAGGCTTCGCTTGTTCTTTAGTGGCGGCATTTTTAATTGCGATTGGATGGATTTATTTTTCAATTTGGTTTGCGTGGTTTGTACCTTTTTTAATTGGATTGGGTGGTGCCTTTGATTTATTTGATGGAGAGGTTGCGAGAAGAACAGATAAAGAAAGTCAGTCGGGTGCTTTCCTTGATTCAAATTTAGATAGGCTCTCGGATGCAGTTTTTATTCTAAGTTTAATTCTTGGAGGATTAGTGACATATACATTAGGTTATATCTTATTATTTTTGGTAATTATGATTTCTTACACACGCTCAAGAGCCGAGAATGAGGGTGTTAATATGAAAGGTGTTGGACGTATGGAGAGAGCTGATAGGATTTTATTTTTACTGTTTGCGACACTTTTAGAAATGTGGTTCTATTTCTTAAGTTTCGTTTTTTTAGGTTCTCATATAACGATTTTAGTTCCATTTATAACCAGAATACCAGTTACCCCAGTTTTTCTTATCGCTATAATATTTTATACATTATTGTTGATTTATACAGTTGGACAGAGAATTATTTTTACCTTTAAAGCGTTAAGGCACATGAACTCTGCTTAAGTAAATCTCCAATTGGATATGTAAGGATATATAATTTTTATTTATTTTTTTGATACTTTTACTCTTAAAGAGAAATTATTTAAATTTTGCAGAATTTGAAATCTTTAGAGATTAAATCAATAGAGATTATATAAGAATTAATGAAAAGGAGGTAATGTCGATGCCAAAGAAGAGAAAGTCTGGAGGCAAAACTGGTAGTAATAAAGGAAGTTATAAGCAAGTTCAATGTACTAAATGTGGAAGACTTGTTCCGAGAAGTAAAGCAAAAGCTGTCACTCGTCGAACAAATTTAGTTGATAGCAGGATGTACGGAGAGCTAAAGAAGGCTGGCACCATTATTATGGGAAGCCAGAGCAAAAAATACTATTGTATCAGCTGTGCGGTCCATTCACATCAAATTAGTCAACGAGATAAAAGTACCCGTAAAGGAAAATAAATTTTATACTATTAGAATTTATTTATTTTAAGGATTTTATATTCACAAAGAAAATTTAACTATTTTTCCCCTTTTTTTAGCATTCAAACGGATTTAGTATACGAACATGTTCATATTTATTTTTAAATTAAAGAGTTCATTTATATATTTAATAAGATATTAAATGTCTTAACAACAATCTTAAATGGTGAAAATAATACAAATAATTAAAGTTGACAATGTAAATATAGCAGATACCCCACATAAAGTGGCAGTAAAAAAATTGCTCTCCTTTGAACACGCTACATTTGTTCATATTGAACTCAAGCCAGGAGAAAGCCTTAAAAGGCACATCACTCCTGTAGATGTAGCATTTTATGTTTTAGAAGGAGAGGGAATTGTAGAAATCGGTAAAGAAGTTGAAAACGTTAACAAAGATCAACTGATATTCAGTCCTGCAAAGGTTCCACATCTATTGAAAAATGAATCAGGGGACAATTTTCGATTTCTAGTGATTAAAACACCTACACCAACGAGTCAAACACAAATGCTATAAATTGTATCCTAATTTTATTTTTTTTATCTTTATTTGTATTTTTATATAGTATTTTATCCTCTATACGTAGTTCCCGAAGTAATAATTAAAATTTAGAGATTTAGTTGTTTGAAAAATGAAGGGAGGGAATGTATAATCTCACATTGATTTTTAGCCGTTACTTCAATAATGGCACGAATTAAAAATGCATCCTTTAATCCTTCCTCAGGTTTATAAATTTTAACTTTACAGGTAGGTTTTAATTTGAGCGAATAGTTTTCAGCAATCCCTGTTATGTTTTGATCAGTTTTTATCTTTATTCCTAACAAACCTAATTCATAGTGGGAAACTATAAAGAGAAATTGATTTTGTTTTGGGTTATCTAATTTTTCAAAATGTACTACCTCTAAGTAATCTTCTTGTAGTTCTTCTGGGAGTTTTGAGTAGGGGATGAGTTTTTTCTTTCCACCGATATATTCAAAGGGAGTGTAAAACAGAGTATTAAAACTAGCGATTTTTTTTATTTGTTCATTATACTTTTCTACATCTTTTACTTCATATGCTTTATCCAATAAAAGATCTAGTTTATCAGCCATATCTTCAGTGCTATAACCTTCTAAAACAGTTGCTATATAGGCTCTTTTTAATTTTTCTATTAATATCTCACTTTTAAAATCCAATTTATAGTCAATTGAGACCTCTAAAGCTTGATTATATAAATTGGCAGAGATTTGTGAATGTCCTAATGCTAAGAAATAATCTCCAAGCTCACTGAAAACAATGATAGAATCTAAAAAGTTCTTCTCCATATCCATTGTCGAGATCTCTTCCATTATATTCATAGCAGTATCTCTATCCTCACCTTGAATGTATAAAGAGATTGCTTTTCCAATCATACATTTTAATTTTAGCTTATCATCCTTATAGATGTCTGCGAGTTCTTCAGTAAAATTATATTGCATTATAGCATTTTTATATAAACCGTGAAATAATAAAATTAGCGCTTTAACATAATTGAGTGTAAGACATGTTTTAAAATTATGAATGATTGTTGAAAAGAGAGCAGCTCTATCTAAAGAATCTATTGCGGGATTAATTCGAGCTAAAGAGACCAAGAGGAATGCCCTTAAAAACTCCATTTTTGAAATCTCTGAACAGATTAGTTGTTGAATAATATCATAATCTCTTCTTTTAGTCAGTTGTCCTGATGCTAATTGTAAAAGAGACACTAAAAAGCCATTACCTTTTTTAAGAAAACTAACCGCTTCTTTCGACTCATTTTTAATTATAGCTTCACGGGCACGCTTTACATATTCACGTGAAATTTTTAAATTTTCAAGAAAATTAATAATTCCCACAACCATTTCTTCTTCGCTTGCTGGGAGCTCTTGATTCTCAATATATTTTTCTGCAATCTCCAGTTCTTCAGTATACATACTTGCTCCAATTTCAAATTTCACCCCAGTTTCAGGATTTTCTAACTCTATATCAGAGCTAATTACACTGTTTTCGGTGACTGATATGGCTTTTTCTATTAACCATGTTATTTTACTTTCTGCAGGGTAGATTTTAGAGCGTTCAATCATATAAGATAAGGTATAATTTAAGCTTCGCTTCCAAAGATTCTTGAAATATTTTCTCATCTGTGGTTTAGGAGCAGTTCTTTGTATTTTTAGAAGAAAACTTGATAAGGATAAAATATTTATTGTACCTTTATAAACTAAATTAGTGTTCTTAGCTAGCTTAAAGTCATCAGTAACTAAATGGACCTTTAAAGAGCTATCCTCACCCAATAATCTTTTTGAGAGAACTACAAGTGAAAGATCTGGATCTTGAGCAGGGAATCTTATACCTCGTTTACTCAGATCATCCTTTATAGAATTAATTTCATGGGGATTTATTTGTTCGACATTAACAATCTGACGAAGTTTAGTCTTATAAGTAGTAGGCGCTTTTATTTCATCAAAAACTAGTTCGGATATATAGTATTCGTAACCTAAATCCTTAGCAGCTTTATCCAAATTATCCAAGATTCTAGCTGCTTTTATAGATAACATACAAATAAAAAAGTTGGCGTCAAAAACGATTTTTTCTTTTTTAGCTGACAAACCTTCCCACAAAAAATATGAATTCTTTAGAAAAATCTTATTTAAGTAAATATATTAAAATGTTTATTAGTTTTTTGTTATAGAGAGAAATAGAATCATTTATGTAAAGTAACATGTATTTATTTAATAATAAATAATTAAATATAGTACTCATCAAAATGGCGCATATAATCAGCGTAATCGGGCAATCTGGAAGCGGAAAAACGAGGTTAATAGCCCACGCTATAAAATTGTTAAAATTATATTTAAATTATGAAGTTGCAATAATAAAAAACATCCATGAACACCATATTGACGAGGAAGGTAAAGATTCATATGTTTTTTCCGAAGCAGGTGCTACTTATTCAATAACAAAAAATATTTATAATGAAACCGTGATTTTTAGTAAAAAAGAGCTAACTATTGAAATAATAATCGAATGGCTCTTAAAAGGTCCGTTTAAGATCGATTTAGTTTTAACTGAAGGTTTTAAGTCACTGGAAGCCCCAACAATAATTTGTTTAAAAGAATTAAAAGAACTGAAGCCTCAGTATAATGAAAATATAATGATGATCTCAGGTTTAATTTGCTCAAAAAAAGCAGAAGAATCTAATGAATTTAACTTACCAATTATTGATATCGAAACTGATTTTGATGGGTTTATAAAAATTTTTAAGATTAAGTAAAACTGAATAGTGGTTATACCTATTCCGAAGTTTTCCAAAAATGAGCAAGTTGTTGGCATAAGGACCTTAGATCTTGGACGATATCTTTTTCTTTTGGATCTATGTTTTTAAGGACAACTTCGCTTAATTTTTCATAAATTTCAATTTCATTTGATGCATTTTTAATAGAATTTCTTACTTCATTAATGAAATTATTCAGTGGATTGATAATTTCATTTATTAACCATTCTTCAAAATAAGGAGCATTAGAAAATGATTGAAGATTATAGATTGTTTGTAATCTAGTAATATCTTTACCAGAATAAAAGTGTTTATCGGGGATACTAACGTATTTCTCTAAATTTTTTCTAATTTCATCCTTATTCAAAGAGATTAAAATTTCATCCCAAATATCATCCGAATAATTTATTTCTTGAAAAATGAAGAGTTCTAAAGTTCTTAAAGCTATATTTTTTCCGATATATCTTCCCCGTGGGTCAATAAAATTCTTTGAAGCCAGATCCGGTTTAGCTCTTATGAAAATCTTTTCAATTAATACATAAAGCATTCTACTAATATGTTCTAAAATAATGTTGAAAGTTAAAGGCTCATTTTGAGGATTATCTAATAGACCTTTATTTTCGATATCTATAAAATCTAACAATCTCTTATTAAAGCTCTTCAGAAAAGATCTAAAAAAGCTATAATTCAATTGGGCAATTCCTTTTTTAAAAATGATATTGAAAAACAAGTCAATAATTCCCTTATTAGATAAATCACTGAAGTAGTTAATGAGCTTCTCAATATCTTTAATTGCATTAGAATCTAGAGCATTGTCTCTTGCTTTTTTATTAAAATCATTTAAGGTTTTTCTAAAAATTTCAGGTAAGAATAAAATATTACCGATTTCTAAGTTTTCGAGACTAGCACTCCCGAAATAATATTTCATATATAATATAAAAAGATTAAGCTGTGCTTTATCCCCTGGAAGGTTATTTGCAAAAAAAGTACTATATAAAGTAGATTGTTTATCAAGGAATTCAAAAATTTTGAGTAAAGAATTATTTTTTTCTACACTATAATTGAAATTAGGTAGCAGTTCTTTTTTAATAACGTCAAATTTATCAAATATTGAGTCCTCGACACGTGAACATACAAAATTAAAGAAATCTAATAAGGGGCAGATATTTTGTAATAATTGGCATTTGCTATAGAAATAAAAGAATAAATCAGCCAATCTATCTTTAGTAAATCCATATTCTTTCAAAGCTAATTCATATAATTCCTCTCTGCCCATGAATAACTTGTCATAAACCGTATTTGGAATGCCCTTGAATTGTTTTAGAAAGTAAAAAAGAGTCATATCAATGTAATTATCAAAAATCTCTTTTTTATGTGCTCTTACCAAAATTAGAAAATTCAAGTAGGTTTGGTTATCTTCTTCTTTTATTATCCCACAATCAAGAGATATTAACATTTTCTCATTAATTTGTTGTCTAATAATGGTACCTAGAACGGTAACAATTGAGAATACATATCCAGTAAACGTAAGTGTTCCATAAAGATTACCCTCTAATTCACTTGAGATCTTATCAAACTGATTTATTTCTTCAGGAGACAAATAATAACGATATTCAAAAATTAAATCAGTATCAGAAATATTCTCTCTTAATGTCAATTCTAATGATTTACTTTCAAAACCAAAAAAAGTCTCTGAATAATATTTAAAATAATCGTGAAAATTTTTGTAAAGAAATGCAGTATAAGTTTTTTTAACTACTTTTTTATTATTATTTTTTTTAAAATCAAGCCAATTTGATTTAATTTTATCTTTTAATTCATCGTAATTATGTTTTTTTTGTTCAAGTAATTCGAAGAATACTTTCTTATTCAATTTAAGACTAAATAAATGACCCTTTAAATTCTTCTCAAGGTAGCTTAAAATCTTCGGTAATTCTTTATTAACCAATTTCAACCAAATTAAATATGTCTAATATAAACAATATAAGAAAATAATTAGTAATAAATTATTGTTATTATTTAAAAATTGATTTATTAAATAGATTAGTATGAATTTGATAAAAATACATATATATTTGCGTCTTTAATAAATTTAAATATTTTTTATGTCTTATTATTATAATAAAAAATGAAATATAATAGTAGAATTTTACCTAAAGGAAAGCTAAGACATCAATTTCTGGAAAAAATGCTTAAGAATTTTGTTACAGATTTAGATGTTCAAGATAAAAGAGTAATCATCTCCTCTATGATAGGTGAGGATGCTGCTGTCATTGATATGGGCGAAAAATATCTAGTAGCTAAGACTGATCCTATTACATTTGCGACAGATGTAATTGGATATTATGCTGTAAACGTAAACGTAAACGATATTGTTTGTATGGGTGCTGAACCAAAATGGTTTCAATCTACAATCCTTTTACCTGAGAAGAATACCACAGAAGAGCTTGTTGAAAATATTTTTAAAAATATACATGACACTTGTAAATCTATGAACATTACGGTAATTGGAGGTCATACGGAGGTGACACCTAATTTAAATCGACCAATAGTGATTGGATCTCTATTAGGGGAGGTTGAAAAAGAAAAACTGGTAGCTACAGCCGGAGCTAAGCCGGGGAATGCTTTAATTCTTACAAAGGGTATTTTTATCGAAGGTACTTCTATAATTGGAAGAGAAAAAGAAGAAGAATTAAAAGAAAAAGGACAAAGCGACGAGTTTATACAAAAATGCAAAAATTATCTTTATGAGCCTGGTATAAGCGTGTTAAAAGAAGCACTCTTAGCAAATAGGCAGTTTAAAATCAACAGTTTTCATGATGTAACCGAAGGTGGACTTGCTTGCTCTATAGCTGAAATGTCAATTTCCTCAAACACTGGTGTCCTTATTGAAAAAGAAAGAGTAAGCGTCTTACCTGAACCTCTAATTTTAAGTAGATTATATAATTTAGATCCATTGAACACAATTTCATCAGGATCTCTCTTGATTGCTGTAGAAGAGAATGAATCGTATGAACTAGTTAATTTATTAAAAAAAAATAATATACTTGCAGAAAAAATTGGCAATATTATACCTAAAAAAGATGGTTTGAAGATTAAAGAAAATGATGGGAATATAAGTCCTCTAATTTATTCTGAAACAGATGAAATTACCAAAATATTTTGAATTTAAAGAAGAAGAATATCTCCCTATAGTTTTTGTTCATGCTATGATTTGTTGTAAAACAATCTTCTCCAATCAACAATTTGTTTATTCAAAGCAATCCCTGTATGAGATTGGAATTCATTCATTATATAATTTAATCTTGCACTACGTTTGATTTTATGGGGAACCACGATTAAATAGTAATCACTATCATTATATTTCTCAAATATTTGGATTTTAGCTTTATCTCGCTCTATGAGTTTTCTCCATTCTTTATAAGTACCCTTGAACTTTGAAACCCTTTGAAAAAATTGCCATCCATTTGGGGAATCTTCATGCTGTTGACCATTAAACTCTATGGCTAATATTATTTCTCTACCACCAATCTCTAAGACGGCATAAGAATCAACATGAACATTATGATGCCTTAAGGTTTTAGATAAATCCTTTAGAGGAAATATTTCAATTATTTGTTTTTCAGAAATAAAATAATTAGCATCTTTAATGTAATCCTTAAAGAGATACTCACATAATAAATGAGTTAATTTTTGCTCTTTACCTATATTACAAATTGGACAACTTGAACCATCCCGTATATTATAATATGAATTTTTAAACTCACGTTCACAATCTGTACACTTCCACACTAAAATAGCATAATCAGCTCTACCTTTTCTATTAGCATTACTTGTCCTTTTTATTGATTCAGCTACTGCCTTCTCAAAAGCTTCTTTATCTGATATTAATTCGAGGCTTCTTAAATCTGCTAATATTTGAGCGTCTTCATACTTCAAAGGTCTATTTAAATTAGTCAAAGCACACTCATAACAACCCCTTCTCTTCTCTCCTATACGCTTAAATGATTTATAAGATTCATGACCGCATTGCGTGTACTTTATTCTAACTTTTAGTTCAGAAACTGGTTTATTACCTGCATTCTTTAAGATCATTTTAAACCATTCTGTAGGTGTTGTCAATAATTGAATATTATACTTCTCACACTTTCTTTTAATATCTTGGTAAGATGTCCGTATTGATGAGCCAAAAAGCATTTCGTATATTATATAGTTTTTAGTTGAAGATCTTTTAACAGGTGATATAATACTCAATAAAATAGGAGGGATATTACGTGTAAGGGATTTTGAATCTTTATATCCTGATTTAGTAGCAATTTTGGTTTGATTATAAAGACGCTTCCCTGACTTTGAATATTCCTCCAATTGAGCTATGATAATTTTTTTGAGTTTATTTAATCTATTAATCCTTTCTCTAGGTGTTATGGCCCCTCGGGAGCCTATTTTCTCGGGTATTCTTTGTCCATCCTCTTTTATTCCGTGAAAATCTTCTGAGAATTCTTCATTTATTTCTTCTTGACTCTGATTTAAAGATTCTTTCCAGTTTTTAAAACCTTTAGTTTCTTTCCCAGCATATAGTGCCCTTCTACCTGTTTCTTGTTTATATCTCTCCTTAAGTAATTCAAAATTATCATTTTTTATCTCTGCTGATAATTCGTTAACTTCTGGATTGATAGGATTTTCATGTGCTATTTCAACGGTATTTTGAACTTTTTCTTTAAATTCCCTAATCTTTTCAAAATCCACTTCCACATTGATTAACTGTGCCAATTTGGAGCCTATAATACGATCAAAATGAGATAATTCTCTCCATTTATATTTGCCGCTAACTATATTATGGATATGACCTATTAACCACCGTAAGTAGTAATTAAA
>SDBS01001843.1_pt1 | contig 21377 bp, 25 predicted proteins | sample 2277091 | NCBI WGS metagenome assembly SDBS01 (sample SAMN10404972, study PRJNA504765) | marine sediment metagenome | isolation source: marine sediment core GS10_PC15, 163 cmbsf | place: Arctic Ocean: Southern Knipovich Ridge | collected 2010 | reverse complement strand
AAGGGCGGCGGCGGGACCATGCCGGGATTGGCGGATGATGCGCGGCTGCGTGGAATGCTCGGCAATGCCCTGAGCCGTGCCATCGGTCGACCCGTCGTCGACGACGATGACCTCGAAATCCTGCATCGTCTGCTCGGCGACGGAGTCGAGCGCTTCGCGCAAGAGCGATAGACGGTTGTGGGTTGGGATGATGACGGTAATGAGGGGCTTGCTCATGTCGAGTGCGTCCCTGCACGTTCTACGCGTGCGGTGCCCGGCCAACACTGTGCTTCGCGTGCCGAGTCGAGCATTTTCTGCGCATTGCTCTCCGCCGTGTTTGAAACAGCGCTGCCGGCCCACCTTGCGGGAACGATCCACACAACCGCAGAGCCGACCAGCCTGTCACCGACCCGGGCGCGAGCCCCCTACATGAGCCCAGCGAGAACGGCGCCCGCATCGAACCGGCCTTCCACGAGGCCATATTCATCTTCGCTGGCCACGCCGGGGTCAAGGATAAAGTGCGTAGGCTGTGGCGTCCATAACAGAAACGGTGGCCACGCGGCCGAAATCACCCGGCTGCTACGCCAGCTTCTTCGCCAACTGCTCGTCCAGGATCTCAGCTACCGTCAACGCGACGATGACCTTGCCACTCTTGCGGAAGAAGGCGTCGATTTCGCGCAGGGCGCCATCGGTGTAGTCGAAGGAGACGAAGAAGCCCTTGGTTCGTTCCTCGCGGGTCATGACGGCCTCGAAGGCGTCGATGTCAGGCCTGCCCACCTTATCCTTCTGCTTGACCTGGATCGGGAACCAGTCGCCCGCCAACATCCTATCTCGGACTCATTCTAGCGATAAGGATGCATCGCAAGAAGCCGACGTACGTCTCTCCATCAACGTGGGTCAAGTTGCCGCGTCCAGAGCTGCCTAAGTCCAAGATGCCCCGTTCCTCGGCTGACCCTTCTTTCACGGCCCGCGGATCGAGGGCGTCCGACCGCCTACTACCGTAAAAATAGTATGTGATCCCCGCCGGAGCATCGACACTCGACTTGGAGAGATCGAGGTCGCCGCCGATTCGAAGCGCCGAATGCCAGAATTCAACGTAAACCGAATCACCGTCGGACGTCCACTTCTCGGTGGCGTGAACGAACAGTTCGGCGACATCGACCGCATCCTCAGCGTCTGCGCGGCTACCCGTCTTATATTCGTGTTCCAGAAAATTGCGCTGGCGAACGATTCGGTTGATGATGGCAGGAGACACGATGTTGAGGCTGCGTAGCCTCTCCAGCTTACCGGGGATATTGAGCTTCTTACCCTTAACTAGGCCGAGGTTGACGAAGATCCAATCGATTCCGCAGATGATGGCTCTCTTGGCGTTGTGCGTAGCATTGCGGTTGCCGCGATCCGATTTTTCATCTAGATCGAGCCTCGCATCATCGATATACGAGGAAGGACTCACCTCGAACGGACAGTCACCTTCTCCCCAGCTTCCGACGTTCAGATCATCCGCTTCCTGAATGGATGCTGGTTGAATAGGCAAGACGCTCATAATCCACTCCGTAGCAAAGAAACACGGCAGCGACTCGGCAGTCCAAAGCAATCGCCTGCCGCTGGCACGGCCCGGCATCGCCGCCACTGCGCTGCTTGTTTTTATCTTTAGCTGGAAGGACTTCCTCTTCGCGACCGGTTATGCGGCCGGCCAGGCCCTCGCCAAGAGCCAGGGAATCCACGAGAAGACGAAAGCCCCCTCGCGGCTGATCAAGAAGCTCAGCGGAATGGACACCCAGGATCTCTACCGCGCGGCCGAGGTCATGGGCGTCAAGGTCCACGGGGACGGCGTCACCTTCGACAGGCAAAAGCTGCAGGCCTACATCCTGGCGGCGGCGACCGGTGGCGACCCCTGTAACCTACCGGCGCAGGTGGGGTTCGAGGAGAGCGTAACCCCGGAAGCGGTCATGATCGCGGCCTGCGAGGCGGTCGAGATGAAGATGGACCTGCGGACTGCGAAGTCCTGGGTCGAACAGCACTGGAAAGAGTACCTGTAATGGACTTCGCTTGCACCTCCTGTTCATTCGTGAATGAGACGCGGCGCGGGACGTTCCCCCGCTACTGCGGCAACTGCGGCAGCGATATGGGCCAGCAGGAGAACTACCCCTGCCAGGCTCTCGAGCAGCCCACCCCGTGGCGGGATGTGCTGATCGATCCGGTCCAGAAATCTGCCCCCGCTCTCAGCGAGCGGATGAGGATCTGGAATGCCCTCGGGGACCTCTGCGAGGCCGTGCACGCTCAAGCGGGCTGGTCCATGGTGCCGTGGTCGCCCAACCACCGCGTGGTCCACCTCGAAGCGGTCCACGGCGGCGAGGCGCACTTCTCTGTCTACGCTCCCTACACGGAAGCGCAGGGAAAGCTGGCGGGGACCTGCCGGGTGAAGCTCGAGGCGCTCACGCCGGACTTCCTGAAGACCTTGGCGGAGAGGACCCTTGCTCTCCACACCGGCGACTACTTGAGCCTCACCGTGCTCCCCAAGGCCCTGTCGGAGGTCGACGCACGCCCGCGCACGCCCGGAATGCCTGGCATGGGTGCGGGAACGGCTAACCTTCCCTTCGGCTCCGGCGGCGGGACCATGCACGGGAAGGGCATGGACGAGATCCACGGGGACATAGGTGGCTCCGGTCCGGCGTTCGGCCCGGCCGACAAGGGCGACTATGTGGGGTTCAGTCAGGGAGCGCGGCGCGAGCAGCCGAAGTCCGAGGGTGAGGACGAGGACGAGTCAACGGTCGACGACTTCTCCATGACCGCCCCGCTTCCGCCCGATCGCCGCGCGGATGTGGCCGAGCGTGCCCTGGCGATCCCTCGCTCGCAGATGCCTCAGATCCGATCCGATCTGGTCCCGGAGTTCCTTGAGTGGATCAAGGAGAAGTTCGGGGTCTCTCACCGCCGGATGGCGGCGGCGTCTGGCTCCCTGTCGGGCATCCAGAAGGAGATCAACCCGGCGAAGGTCGAGGCCATGAAGTCCCTCGGAGTCCAGAAGTTGGGTGAGAAGCCCGTCCTGACCTCCAGCGACGGCTACATCCTGGACGGTCACCACCGGTGGGCGGCTCTGAAGGAGATCGACGAGAAAGCCAAGCTCAACACGTACCGCGTCAACGCGCCCATTCGGAAGGTCCTGGAACTCGCGAAGAAGTTCCCCAAGGTGTTCTCGAAAGGCGTCGCGGAGGGCATCCAGGAGCTTGGCACCATGGGTGGCTACGGCTCGGGCATGACCGCGAAGACCAGCCCCGCGCCGGGAAGCTCTCGAGATCTGTCGGTGGCTCAGCGAGGATCAGTCGCTCATGGCGACTCCCAGCCGATCCGCTCGTCCGAGGGGAAGCCCAAGGGCAAGACCGTCACGGACCAGAGCGGAGATCTGGGTGGGCTGTACGGCACGCCGTTTGAAGAGGCCTTCTCTCACGTCCTCGACGAGGCGGAATACTTCCAGTTCATCGGGGAGGGAATCCACGACCCTCACATCCTCAAGGCTGTTTTCATGGCTGGAGGCGGAGGCTCGGGGAAAGGCTGGGTATCCTCAAACATGTTCGCTGGTGTAGGCTTGAAGGTCGTGAACTCGGACAACGTCCTGGAAGCCTTCGCGGGCGATCCCACGCTGCGGGCCAAGTTCAAGGACCTCGCGGCCCTCCGCCCCGGTGAGACGTATGACCTGGGCAAGAACGCGGATATGATGTCCCCCGACATTCAGAAGCTCATCCGTCCCAAGGCCAAGGTGGTCGCGTCCGGGCGCATGGGCCTCTACATGAAGGGCCGCCTCGGGCTGATCATCGACTCGACCGGCCGACGGATGGGCTCTGTCCAGAAGACCAAGAAGCTCCTCGAAGAGGCCGGGTATGACACGGCGATGGTCTTCGTGGACGTCGACATCGAGACTGCTCAGCGTCGGAACCTCATGCGAGCACGCAAGGTCGACCCGGGCGTGCTGACCAAGGCTCACAAGGAGATCCGAGGGAACATCCCCAACTTCGAGAGCATGTTCGGTTCCAAATACCTCCGGATCGACAACCGAGACGCCCCGTCGGGCAAGGTGGCCGAGGTCACGACAGCCATGCGTAAGGCGGGCATGAAGCTGCTCAGAGGCAACGTCCAGAACCCTCGCGGCAGGGCTTGGATTCAGGCTCAGCAGAACGCGATCAAGAAGCTCAGGGAATCCATGGGCGACGGGGAGACCGCGTCCCGCGAGGCCACCGACTACGCCACTCTCGGCTCGAAGGTCTGGGATGCGGCTGTGGCGGTGATCATCAAGGGCCACAGGGATATCCTGGTCGGGAAGGTCGCACAGGATGCTGATGACGACCGAGCGGGCACCTGGTGCTTCCCGGGCGGTGGCCTCGACCCCGAGGACGGAGGCGATCCGGTCTCGGCGGCGATCCGCGAGGCCATGGAGGAGACCGGCGTCACGGTGACCTCCGAGGGCAAGGTGTTGTCCCACAAGGACAAGCCAGGCGTGGCGTTCGTGATCTGTGAGTACGTGAAGGGCGACCTCGCTCCGAACGAGGAGTTCACCTCGCTCGAGTGGATGCCCCACAGCGCCCGCCACACCTTCCCGGGACTCTACCCCATCAACAAGTCGATCCTCGAGCGCATCCCGCCGGGGATGATCAAGGGCCAGGCCGGTCAGGTGGAGAGCTTCCTTGGTGATCTCCGCGCCCTTCTCGACGAAAAGGGCCTCTCCAAGGGCACCAAGATCGGCGGCACCGACGCCAACGCAGTCGGCAAGGACCGCCAGGTCTCCGGTGGGAGCCCTGCACAGCCCTCTAAGAACACGGAGCCCGGTACGTCGCTGAAGAGTCCGGACAAGCAGAAGGAGATCTCTACGGCCCTCTCAGACCTCTCCAAGGAGGTCAAGACCTTGAGCCCGCCGAAGGACCCCAACGACGCGACCTCCCCCGACCCCCAGGCGGGTGCGGACGACGCCAGGGCGAAGCTCCAGAAGGACGCGGAGAAGGAGAAGGATGCGGCAGCCAACGGGAACGGAGCCCCCGCTCCGGGCGGCGCGAAGCCTCCACCTGCAGGTGGGGCGGGTGCTGCTCCGAAGGCTGCTCCGGCCGCTGCTGGACAGGCCACACCTCCGGCCGCTGCTGGCGCGAAGCCGGCGGCACCCGGCCAGCAGCCTGGCCAGCCCGGTCCCCAAACGCAACAAGCGCAACCCCCCGGCCAAAATGGCCCGCAAGCACCCCCGGGTCAGCCCGGTCAGCAGCCTCCGGGTCAGCAACCAGGCCAGGCACCCGGTGGACAGCACCCGCCGGGCCAACCGGGTCAGAATGGTCAGGACCAGAACGGCAGCAAGGTCAAGATTGGTGCCGATGGCTCTATGACGGTCCAGCAGGGACCTCAGGGAGCACCCGGCGGACAACAACCGCCTGGGGCTCAGGGAGATCCTATGGCGCAACAGGACCCCATGGCGGCAGCCCAGGCGCAAGCTCAGGGCCAGCAGCCAGGTCAGCCTGGAGCAGCGGATCAGACCGGTTCACTCTTCGCCGCCAAGGCCGTCAACCTGACGTTCCTGGACAAGACGGCCGCCGACCGCGCCGAGAAGTGGCTGAGCATGCAGGGCGTCCCGCCGGTCGGCCGCGACGGAACGACGGTCCAGATCAATGTACAAAACCCCGACCACTGGGTTGTGGTGAAGGCTACTGCCAAGGCCTTCGGATTGGAAATGAGTGGGTTAGTCTGATTTTAACCACTCTAATCCTGGCGGGTTCTGAAGATACTCAGCCATGGCTTCACAACGCTCCGGATCGTCCTTCAAAAGCCCAACGGCGGTGTTGCACCGATGACAGAGAATTCCTCTGAAATCTCCTGACGTGTGGTCGTGGTCTACGGTGTGGTTGTACTTCTGTACATCCGGCGGTGCACCGCAGATACAACATGATCCCTGCCGTTTGGTTTCCAAGCTCTCGAACAGGTGTTCAGGGACTCCGTGCTTCCTGGCATTCCGGAGGTTTTTTACACGTCGAATCCCTTCGGGGTTGTTCTCCATCATCTTTCTAAACCGAGCAGCCTGATAGACCCGCTCGTTCTTAGGATTCCTCTGATAGCATTTTCGCCGGTTTGCTCGCGCTTTCTCCCGGTTGCTTTGAATCCATCGAAGATTCTTTTGAGCATGCTTCTGAGGATTCTGTATTCTCCACGCCTCCGTTGCCTTGTTTCTGCACTCTTTGCAGCAGCGCTTCAAACCATCCTTTTGGGTGGCACACTTCCCAAAAGCCGAGACTGCCTTCTCAGCCCGGCACTTACGACACGTCTTCATAGGATGGCTGGTATGGTGTAAGACCTACCTTGCTGCGGGCCAGCGCTTCGATCCGCCACCTGAGCTTGCTTCGCTCGCGCTTGGGGGTATCCCTCCACCGCTCCTTCAGCATCGTGTGTTTCCGGGTGTGCACCCGCGCAAGCTCTGCCTGGCCTCGACCAGGAAAATCCTCCGCGTAACGCTCTGTATCACGCGCGGCGGCCTTGCTGAGCAGCTTGGCTATCTTGCCGTTCACCACTGACTCCCCGGCCCATCTGGCCAGTCCTTGCCTGAGGGCATGTTCCCGGTGGCCTTCTTCGTGCGGGTCGCGACCTTCACCACGCTCTTGTTGCCACCCGGGGCATTCTGTATTTGCTGCTCGACGCTGGCGGCTGTCATGACCTCCTTGGCCACATGCTTCTGCAGGTACTTCGCCTTCGTAGCCTCTGGGAGTCGTTCCCAGTGGACCTTGAAGGCAACCAGATCATCCAAGCTCTCAGCGATCTTGATCGGCGCGCACCCCGGCATCGGGACGATGAGGTGGGTACCACGATTGATCACCTCATCCATGTCGAGCTTGGTCAGGTTGATCACCACCGAGAGAGGCAAGCCCTGCTGAGGTTGCCCCGGGCGATAGTAGATGTTGACCTGCACCTTGTTGGGGTGCAACGTCTTACGCATTCAGGACCTCTTTCATGTACTTCACGCCGTCACCGAGTGTGGGGAATCGGATCGAGCAGGCTTCCCTCGGGAAGATGTGCTCATGAATATTCCCCTCCTCCATGCAGAGGACGACGTACCTTTTATGGTCGTAGGCCCATGCGATCTCGAACATCGAACCGATGCTGATGATCGTTGCGCCTATGAGATTGACGAACAGGACGTCTGCTCGTGTACAGTCGTAGTTGTCGCGCCGAAGAATGTCGCGGCTGGTCGAACCGGGCACCGATTCGTTCCCGAGCGGGCTGATGTCCTTGCTCTTTTCAAGGTGCTTCTTCCCGCGCATAGGGGTCAAGCAGTGATAGATGCCAGTGGCCTCCAGCTCCTTCTTGACAGCGTCCCTCCAGTCGGTGCATCCCCCGTAAGCACACCCGGTGATGGGGCCGACGAGGTATGCGACTTGCTGTCGAATCCTGGTGCTTATAAAAAGATCCGTCATGTGGTCCTCCTAAGGACTCTGGTGGTGTTGCATTCCGTCAGGGTGTCAACAGAGATTTGATCGTTGGAGGGCATGAATCACGAAGGTACCATTGAGGAAACAGCCAGTCAAGGATAATTCACTCATGGACTCCATAAGTCAAAACGAGCGCATAGTCTTAGAGGTTCTGGTCCAAGCGAATGGGCAGCTGGGGCTCCCCGCCATTATCAAGTCTGTGAGGCAACGGATGGGACTTTCTGGAGGTCGCACCCGGGGGATCACTGAGTTGGTCGCCAAGTGCTTGAGGAGTCTCCAGGCGAAGGCCTACTCGACCGTGGCTGGGGCATCTCACCGTAGACCCACGTGCTCCTTCAAGGAGCACCACACCGAGGAGCAGCGGTCCCTCTTGGCCATGGCCGAAAAAGGCTATACTGCAGTTCTGTGGTCGGCTACACCCAGGGGTAGGTTAGCTCTTGACCCCCCAAAGACTTCTGGGTAGTATCGGGCTATGCCCAACCAGCCCAGCAAGAAGGTCCTTCAGGCGCGGACTCAGAAGAAGAAATACAGGCTTGACTCTGAGTACCGCGAGCGAAAGAAAGCTACTTCTCGTGCACGAGGGGGAAGAGTGGCCAGGCAGCAGTATAGGGAAGCTCGAGCACGGATCTTGGAACTGCTTGGGGAATGTTGCTCAATTCCCGGCTGCTCATGGAGCGACCCGTGCGTTCTGGATGTTCATCACAAGCACGGAGACGGGAAACGCGAGCGGGTAGGGGGTATAACGTTGGAGAAGTTGGTACGCGCTCGTCCTGAGCGCTACGAACTCTTATGTGCGTGTCATCACCGGCTCGTGCATTCATCACAACAAGAAGAGAGACGCTGAGTTATGGCCGCAGGTTTCGTCGTCACTATCACTGGCCCGTCCGGTTCTGGCAAGACCACCCTCATCCATCGGATCATGGAGATGCATCCTGACCAGTTCGGGGAGGCAATCTCCCACACGACCCGTCGGCCTCGCACAGGCGAGGTGCACGGCAAGGACTACTTCTTCATCAATGACGAAGAGTTCGACCGCATGGCCGAGAACGGTGAGTTCCTGGAGACTGTCGAGTTCGCCGATCGCCGGTACGGGTCGGCCATCGTCGAAGCCGAAGCGAAGACCGCCGACGGCAAGCACGCGCTCGTCATCGTCGAGCCGCACGGGAAGGAGCAGTGGATGAGGAACTGGGACGGCCCGCTCATCGCTGTCTTCCTGGACGTGGGCGAGGAGACCTGCCGGGACCGCATGGCGATGTCCGGACGCATGGCGGACGACATCGATAAGCGCCTCGAGCACGACGTTCCGATCTTCAATGTCGACACGTCCGAGTACCACCTCTGCCTTGCCAACACCGACCTGGAGCAGTCATGCAGTATCATCCTCGACTTCCTCGAGCATCGTTCTGCCTCGGCCTCTGCCTGATCTTCGGTTGTCAGTTCAACCCGCCCAAGGCCCGGTACATTCTCGACCCTGTTGTCTTGGCAGAGGCACTTCTCCCTGAAGACATCTCCTTCCGGGGCAGTGGTGTGATCATCCGGCACCAGGGTGATTACACGTACATCCTTACCTGCAAACACTTGCTGGACCACCCGGCCACCACCGGCTTCCAGGTCGGCACCGGCGCGCGTGGGGACGACTGGACCTTCCATGAGGCCACCCTTGTCGGCGAGCACGAGGAGCACGACGCGGCTCTCCTTCGCACGGCGCGACTCCCCCTCCCACAGGTCAAGCTCGGGCCCGGAGTTCCCAGACTCTTCGCGAAGGAGTACACTACTGGGTGGTGCCCCGCAGTTGACGAGATCCTGTCCTTTCCTGGAGAGGTGATCGCCAACCGGCCAGCCCTCGTTGTTTCTGGACAGGCCACAGGCGGGTGCTCCGGCGGAGCGGTCTTCGCTCAAGATGACGGTGATTGGGTGGCGGTAGGACTCATCACTGCGATCGGGAACATGGAGATCGGTGGGAATAACCTCCGTTTGAACCACATTACCATGGCGCTCCCAATGGCTGCCCTCCGCCCCTGGATCGAGGAACTGCTGAAAGATGAGAAACAGAGCGAAAGAGCTGATCGAGAGCCTGCGGGAGCAGAGGGGCAACCTCACGAATGAGGACTTGGTCCGCAAGATCCCCCTGTACGTCGACCACAGCAAGGACGGGCTGACCGACACGAAGTGCGGGACCTGCGCCATGCGCCTTACGAGCCCCAGTGCTCGCTTCGCCCCGTGTGCGATCGTCGAGCAGCAGATCTCCCTCCTGAGAGGGACCTGCAACTACTGGATCAAGGGTCCAGCCAGCTCTCCGGACAAGGCCAGCGGGAGCAAGATGACCAAGGAGACTGCTGGGTACGTGCTCCGGGACAAGGTCGTCTGCAGCACGTGCATGCACTACGGGCCGAACTACTGCAAGCTCTGGCAGGCGAAAGTCAGGCCTGGAGACTGCTGCATCGCCTGGGAGGACTGACAGTTATGCAGGCACTTATCGCCAACGGGTCACAGTGGGGAGCGCTCTTCTTGGCGCGCGTCGGGGCCGGGCTCGACGAGGATCGCCAGTTCATCGCGGACTTCCCGTTCACCATTGTCGACGAAGAGAGCCGGGCGGGGCTCACACGGATCTGGGGGCACGGGACGGCACTGCAGGTCTTCGAATGGACCGGCGACTCCGAACTTCAGAAGCGCCTCCAGGGACTTTTCTTCAACTTCCCGGTTGGTGAGGAGCTCACCCTGCTGCGGATTAAGCAGTGGGCTCCCTTTGAAGAAGTCGCTTCGTGAGGTAGGGTAAGGGGTAAGCGGGGGCAAATTTCGTTCCGCCTTTCGCTGGCGCGTAGTCTAAACTTGAGGTATCTGTGATGGAGATCGATGAAAACGGGCGTTACGTGAAGGAAGATGGGACTGTGATCAAAAATCCCGGTGACCTTTACAAGACGGCCCCTCTCGGCAAGCAGGCGCAGACCGAAGCCGAGGAGAAGGACAAAGAAGAACTCCAAGAGGGCCAGTCCTCAGGGGTTATCCAACTGAACGAGTAAGGCTTCAGGAGCATAACATGAATCGTTCGCCGCTTGACACTCTCCGTGAAAACGCCGTGACGGGCCTCACTCGGATCAGGGACCACGGTCGTCAGCTGAAAGAAGCCCAGATGTACCACTTCACGGACGTGGAGAAGAACATCATCCGGAAGCTTCGCGAGTCCTACGACTTCTCCGTAGCGGAGGAAGGCCAGGTCGACCGCTTCCTCCTCGAGAGGCTGATCGTCCAGTCGCAGCCCGTTCCCATCAGCGAGGTCCGCAAGCTGGCCCGCAAGGTCGAGGGCTGCATCAAGGAAGGTCTGTTCAGCTGCAAGCTCGAATGGAACGGCGAGCACGCCCACATTCTGGCTGAGGCCAACCGTCAGGGTACCACGGTCCAGAAGCTCACCGAAGCCATGGGCTCTTCGACCTCCGGCGAGCACGCTGGCATGGACGACAAGGGCATGAAGGGTATCGGCGACGACGCGGACAAGGACGAGCCCAAGGGCCAGGCGGACAAGGGTACCAATCAGAAGTCCGACCACGGCCAGGCCCCTCCCGGACAGGGCGGGTACATGGACGAGGACGGGAACCCCGTCGGCGAGGCCCAGGACCGTACCCCTGACCACAATGCCATGGTCAACAAGTGGAACGGCGACGGCAAGCGTGAGGGCTACAACTTCGTCGAGGCCACCGGTTACTCCCTGGAGCAGCTCTGTTCCATGACGGAGGCCCAGCTCGTCACAGCCCTCGAGTCCGCGTTCACGCAGAACATCAACGAAGGTCAGATGGTCTACGATTACGTGACCGAGGCCAAGAAAATGTCGTACGAGAAGGGCCACGACTACCCCAACGGTAAGAACGGCAATGGCAAGGAGGTCATGAACGGCGGTGGCGAGGACGGGAAGATGGGTGAGGGTGAAGTGCCCGATGCTTTCAAGAAGCACATGAAGCCCAAGGGTTCCGACGCCGACGGTGATGGCAAGACCGGCGAAGGCAAAGGCAAGCCTGACTTCGCAGCCATGGGTAAAGGCAAGGACGAGGCCAAGATCGTCAAGCGCGACGCGGACCCGCGAGACGCTTGGATGAAGAACTGGCCGAAGCCGAAGGGGCGTGGTGGCGGCATGGGCAGGGCATCCCAGGCCGCTCTTATGAAGAAGACCGGCAAGATCGCCAAGGCTCAGGGCCTCCCGGAGAAGGGCCACGACTATCCCATGGGCAAGGATGAGAAGTACGAGGACATGGACTATCCCATGGGCAAGAAGGACAAGGAGAAGGACGAGGCTGTCGCCCCGGACCAGGCTCCGAAGGCCAACATGGCTCCCAGTCCGACGAACGACTCCAACACCGCAGCCACGAACGCCCGCTACAAGAAGGGTGCCAAGCAGAACGAGTCCCTGTACGACATGGGACAGCGCCACGCGGGTGAGCGCGCCATGGGCGAGAACTCCTATGGCAACGAGGGCTCCGGCCACGTCAAGGACCACAAGCCCCAGGCGAGCACCCCCGGCACCGGATCGGCCACGGTCAACTCGAGTCAGCCCGAAGAGCCCGGCGCGGTCCCCGACACGCCTGCCTATGGCAAGGCGAAGGAAGAGGACCCCTCCAGCGACCCCAAGAACAAGGGGCCCGCACAGGCTGCCAATGAGGCCTTCAACGCGGAAGCAACCTTCGAGGAGGCGGCTGCGGTGGTGTCGGCCATGCTCGAGGATCGCGAGATCGAGCGGGGCACCGACGCATGGAATGAGGCCTACGAGTTGGGCATGGAGATGTACGTTCAGCAGCGCGCGGAAGAGTTTGCAGCAGCCAACTGATATTCGCGGAAGGAGTGACTGGTGAGATTTCTCAGTTTCCTGTCGCGAAAGAAGAAGAAGGCCCGACTCTCCGCGCCGTCCGCCAGGACCAGAGCGGGCCTCCAGCCCATCAACAAGCCTGACAAGGCCCACGCTCGGAAGCACCTGAAGCGTATCACACGGGCCCTCACGGCGGCGCAGGCACGGTATGCCAGCTTCCTGACTCAGGTTGGTGAGAGCACCGACCTCGAGACCGACAAGGAAGCCCAGACCGCTATCATTGCCTTCGTCGACGAGAACCGGAAGCTCGTGGACAGCCTGGAGATCTGCCTCATCCTACTGATCAGTGATCACCACCGGGTCGATCTTCGGAAACCCCTCCGCCCATTCTTAAGGCGTGCCCTCGAAGACCTCCAGAAAGCGGAGGAGTAGAATGCCTGCCGATCTCGAACGCATCCCACCCACGAATCTCGTGGCGGGTCAGGTCACAGACTCAGTCCTCATCAACTTTGAGCAGGGCGTCGAGGAACTCATCGTTCTGGAACTGACCAACGAGCGTACAGGCCAGTGCCGTCTGGTCATTGTGAATGAAAATGGGACTCTCATCGACACTGTGGTCCAGGATGGCATAGGCTCGAAGCGGGTCAACTTGCAGCCCCTCTCCCTGTCGATCTTCTTCTTCTTCGTGGAGTGCGGCCTCGGGACTGCCCGTGCGCGCGTCGTCGAGTTGAGAACCGCCCTTGCTGTTCTCCCGCCTGGCAACACTGATCCAGTCACAGGCGTCGCGCAGCTGGATTCCTTCGTCGGGAGATCGTCTCCTGAAACTCTTCCTACCTACACCTCATCCGTCGAGATTGGGGTGAATGACCCGGTGGAGGACGCTGTCGGAAAGCTCGATGCGGCCATCGACAAGGTGAATTCTTTCATTGGTCGGAGCCCAGGTGAATCCTTTCCCACGTATTCCTCCTTCCTTACCGTGGGAGTGAACGACGACGTCGAAACGGCGGTAGGGAAGCTGGATTTGGCGATAGGAACTGGAATTCTTCTAAGACAAAACTACGTCGTTGTGAAAGTGAAGGCTGACTTCCCGACGCCAGTGGCGGGTGTGATTACCTTAGCGGCTGGAGTCACCTATGAGATCAACGGTGCCATTGATCTTGGTACCGACCGACTTGATGCATCAGTCAGTGGGTGTCTTCGTGGTATCTGCTTTGATGACGACAAGCTTTTCACGAGCAATGCTACTTCACTCATCTTATCAACGACGGGTTTGACGATCGACGATATGACCTTGGAGAACTCCTCTGGGCCTCTTTTTGACATCGACGGTGGTGGAACGAATTCCTTTGTAGGGAAGGGCCTTCGTGTCGAAAATAGTTCAGCACTCGGCACCATTGACAATTGTGTTGTCATCTCATTTCGAGATTCAGTAGTAATCACGACTTCAGATGGATTTACGTTTGATGGCACTAACGGGTTCGTGATTATTGCCGATGTTCTTGCTCAGGCCAACCTTGGAACTTTCACATTCCTCACGCTACCAGCGACGTCTGTATTCTCTGGGCTTACGATACACGACATGGTCGTTGATTCTCTTGCGGGCCAGACGGCGTTGAACATCTCCCCGAGTGCTATCATCGCAGAAATCGGGGTGGTTACTACCTCAGACTTCTCAGGCGTTGGAACTGCACTCACAGGGATCACGAAAGGCGATCTCAGTTGGCTCTTCCGGAGCAATATAGGAGTCCTCGACAGTAAAACCATTGGAGAGTTGTCCTTCTCTGGCAACGCTTTAGTGACAACCATCGTTACTTCGGGTGTGTTTGTAGACATCAATGCAACGTTTTCAGCAGGCTCGCTGGAGCGGTTCACTCAGAGTGGAGATGAGTTGACCTATATTGGTCTGGGGGACGTAGAAGTAGAGATAATTGCGACTTCCTCCATAGATCCAAGCGGAAACGACATATCAATCGCAACACGGATCATGCTGAATGGGTCACAAATTGGAGTGGTCGGAAACGGGTTCGCGAAGGCAGCTTCTCGCGCTGGTAGCACTCCCGCCGCGACAACCACTCTCGTGACTGGCGACGTTATATCCATACAGGTTGCCAACACCACTGCTGCGTCCACGGATGACGTAGTCGTAGAAGACTTGCTTTTGATTGTTTTGGAGAGGTAACAATGAACTCCCTCGTTTTGTTTCGGCTCGGCAAGAACCTGCTCATCGGAGAGATGAAAAATAGGGAAGGTCAAGTCCTTCACCTTGGCCTCCGGTACGAGGTGGACAATGGCCGCCTGCGCGAGACAGAACACGCCTACATGCGCGTGCACTCTTCATTTGTCATCAATGACAACGTGGAGTCCCCCATGGAGGGAGTCAGTGTGAGGACCCGAACGCTCCAGGACATCGTGCACGAGAACATCCTCCCCTTCGTCGGGCGGGGTCGAGAGTTCGTTCTGGAGTCCTGCTCGCTCGTCGGGTACAAGCGGGGCGACAGCCTGGCCTTCCTGCGCGAGGGGGCGCATGAGTGGGTCCTGGTCGAGAACGTCCTGACGAACGTCGAGCTGGGCCGTGTAATGGCCCTGGAAGGCGTCCGCGAGGGTCTCGTGACCCGTGGGCTGGTCGACCCGATCAGTGAGGTCCGCGTCGACGAGGGCGTGACCGTCACCCAGGCTCCCTTCCGCGCCTACATGAAGATCGATCCCTTCCGCGACATCACCGAGATCCAGGCCGGGACCGTGGTCAGTGTCTCGAGCTACTACCAAGGCTGCGCGGTGGTGGAGGCCGACGGGGAGCCCTTCTGGATGCCCGTGGAGGAGCACAGTCTCTATGGCAACCGCTTCAAGGACGGAGAGTACTACCAGAACTTCGATGCCAACCGCGACCTCCTCCCAGACCCCATGCAGGCCCTCCCCAGCAAAGTCGCGCACAACACAGGTGAACCCACCCGGCGCGAGGACAACTGGAATTCATCGCCCGACTTGAGGGACGTGGTCGGGCACCTGACCCCTCTCCCGAACATCCGACTTGGCGACGACACGTCGATGCTGGGAGAAGGGGCCGGGTTCGTGGGGACTCACGGGTACGAGGACTTCGAGCGCCTCGATCGGCCCCTTCTCCACGACCTCTCAGCAGAGCCCGGCGGTGTGGAGGCAGCTGACCAGGAGGACGACGTAGAGCGCGACGGCGCGGCCCATGACGCTCTCACCAAGCAGGATCGGACGGGCAGGGACGCGGTACCCCGAGACTACACCGGCGAGTACGGAGACGAGACGGGTGGAGTCGATGATGGTACAGTCGAGGAACAGACGATCGACGCGCTCATCGACCAGATCATTCGAGGCGCGGACGTCCGCGCTGTCTTCGGTGAGCAGCTCGACCCGGACGCGCTCGAGGCAGCCAGGGCCAGAGGGCTCGAAAAGCACTTCCCCGGGGTGAAGTTAGACTGAGGAGAGTATGAACCGCTACAGCGACCTGAATGAGAGAGACATTGAGGCCCTCACTACGTCCGATCCGGATCCGGCTGACATCCCGCTCGAGGTAGACTACTTCCTCGATCTCGAGACTGACTTCGGCTGTCGGGTGCGGGACCTCAAGATGCAGAACAACCACTATCTCCTGTGGAAGATCCCCATGGAGGCGATGTCGGACGGCTCTCACGGGGACCAGATCCACCTGCCGGACATCCACCGGCGGCGCAAGATCGGGAACCTCGTGACGATCCTGGGCTTCGTGGTCCTCAAGACGGACACCTACTTCCCGAAGTTCACGGAGCACGACATCGAGCGGGAGAACCAGGAGATGCAGATGGCTGCTTGGGAGGCCGAGGTCGCGGCCAAGCGGAGGGAGAAGCCTCCGCCCCCATACACCCCTCGGCCCCATTACAAGGTGAAGCTGGGGAACAACCGGGTGCCCGGCAATATCGAGCCGGGGGACGCCGTCGTCTACAACTCCTACAACATCGGCCAGATCGAGGTGTCCGGTCTCCGTGAGCCTCTCTGCATTGTTCGGGGGATCGACGTCGAGTCAGTCTTCCCAGCCGAGGAGGCTCCACAGGTCGAGTTGGGCGACTTCGCCATGACGCGAGCTTGCCACGGGAGGTAATCCCTGTTGGCATCTCCTGCTGCCGCCTATTATGGTTACCCCGTATGAGGGCCCAAACTTCAGGCATCCAGCACGCAGGAGAACAGAATGTTCGTGACGCGATTCCTCCCCCAGGTAGATGTTCCGCTGACCGAAGGTGACGTTTTCCTGATCCAGGGTCTGGCGGGCCAGGAGAGGCGCGTCGTGATAGAGAACCTGGATGCGGCGAACACCCTCACGTTTCGGTTCCAGGAGTCGGCCTCGGGGCAGCCCGGGACCTTCACGGACATTGAGACCAACACGGCCGTGTCCCCGGGAGCCCGTGCCACCAGGATCTTGACGACCAATGTGTTTTACAAGATGCTGGGTCTGGGCTTGCTCAAGATCGCGATCAAGCTCGATTTCGAGGTCGCCGATCTGGCGGCTCCGCCAACACTCGTCGCACAGTAATGTTCCTCATCAACGTGGGTACAAATAGGGTTCTACGGGAGGCGGATGTCGTTCGAGTGACGGCAGCCAGTCCTCGCCGTGGTGTGGTCGGGAAGGTCGTAGGGTACGACCTCTCCACCCCTGACACGCCTCTTGTTGTCCAGTACCCACGTCCGGTTGCTGGGGTTCTCCGCGAGACCTTCGGGGCCAATGACGTCGAGGTCGTGGAGGGGAACAACACGATGGAGGCTCCTGAGACCCTGGAGCCTCTCCCTGAGATCCAGAAGGTCCTCCAGGAGGAACGGCCAGCCTACAAGACCTGTGGGCGGTTTCTGTGCATGACACTGCGAGAGTCCGGAACTACACTTACGTTTGTACCGAGAGAGAATGGGACCAATCTTCGTCAGATCGTGGATCAACGGGGAGTCGAAGCGTTATTTGAGGTTGCCTTCGTGACTCGCCTGCCACACCTGGTTCAGATTGGACAGTCACAAGTTGTGAGTGCTGCTCTGGAGACAGAGAACGCTCTCGAGAAAATCCTTGCTTCGGAGGTATAGAAGAATGTCCGTTGTCACTCTGTTCGACGCCCTTACGGGCAACAGCACCAAAGTCGATGCGGGAGACGGTTCTGGTGCGAGCCGCGAGTTGTCGTGGCTCCAGGAGATCCCCCGCTGGTTGAAGGAAGCCGTTGAGGCAGGCCCCAATCAGGCCATCGACCTCAAGGGTCTCGGCCTCGGGATCTTCGCGAACTATCCCACGTTCCTGGACGGCTCGAAGCGCTCGAGCAACGCCATCGGTGGCTCGGCCCCGATCGCGGTGTTCAATGGCGTGGACGTGTTCGAGGTCCTCAGCAACACCGTGCAGCTCGGTACCGGCGATGCGTCGGAGACCGATTTCGGTCAGGAAGTCCTCACCCAGGGCGACCCGGCGGCCAACAACTACGCCAACACCGGTTCCGACGGCCTTGCCGTTCCGGTTCCGCAGGGGGCGCAGACGCCGGCCTTCGTGCTCGGCAACTCGGGAAATCACGACCTGTCCTCGAGTGATGGCCTGCTCACCATAATCGTGAATGGCGCGTCCTTCACGGTCAACGTCGGCACGGCCGGCGCGGCCACGTCCGAGTCGATCATCGCGGCGATCCTGGCAGCAGGCGTCCCCGTGGCGGCTCATGTCAACGACACGTCCAGCGGCGATGAGCCCCTGCTCCTGACGCTCGGTATCGGTGCGGCGCAGACCATCCAGGTCTCCCGTGCTGCTGGGTCCGGTGGCGCGGTCGTCTTCCCCGCTGCGGCGGCGACGGCCCGTACTGGCAACGGTGGCCCCCTCAACGACGTTCGCGCGTCGACCCAGGGGATCAAGACCCAGCGTCGGGTTCTGCCCACCAGCGTCACGATCTCGGCGACGATCAGCGCGGCTGTCGTCACCCTGACCGATGACGGCGTGGGTGTGCTGGACGACGGCACTGGGACTCATACCGGAACGATCGACTACGCCACCGGCGCGGTCGATGTCGACTTCGGTACGGCTCCGGACAGTGCCACGGCGGTCACGGCGTCCTACAAGTCGCTCAACCCGCTCACGCTGACCGATCCGGTTCGGGTTCCTCGCTCCGGCAAGTCGGTCGCCCTCCTCCTCAAGTAGGCTGAGGTTCTCGTAAGTTCTACCCCCGGCGGGCATTCAAACCCGCCGGGGGTTCTTCCCAATCTGAGGAGAGTCTCGTGAGATTTATACGACCGCGTGTACAAACTCGCGTCGCCAATGGCGTGATCCTCGCCAATGGAGATCAGGCGACGAGGGTCGACCAGGACATCGCATGGTTGGACCCGGATGTCCCCCAGGACAATGCCCCTCCCAGCACAACGCTCAGGAAGCCCAAGGACATTCCCACGGCAGTCCTGTCGGGCACGGCGCGGCTTGTTGAAGTCCCCTACGTCAGGTACACCGGTAGTTCTCTGCATGACGCGAAGACCGAGATCTTCCGAGACATCCCCACCATCATCCCGACGACCAGCTACCCTGTTGTTGCACCCGGCAATGCAGAGTTCACCGACGTCCAACTGGCTGCCCTGAACCAGCAGCCTGTCTTCTTCGCCGAAATCAACGGCCACCGCCTCATCCTTCTCCACGTGAACGTGGCGAACCTTGGCGGCTCAACAGACTTCCGGTTCCTCATCGAATTCGAAGATCCAGATTTCCCCGGCAACTGGATTCCATCCAAGGAGACGGCCCCAGGAACTCCTTCGCGTCAGGACATCACGACGAGCACGAATGAGTGGACCGCAACCCTTGGTTCCTACATCTTTCAGTCTCGAGAGGAGCACCGGCACTTCCGACGCTTCCGCGTTCGGTGCCGCCACACAGGGACAGCCCCGACCGCTGCCGCTCGGGTCGATATCGCCTACGCCCACGACGGGGGTCGCGCCACTGTACCGGAGCAGTAAATGACCACCTTCGAGAAACTTCTTCAGGCAGCCTGTAACGCGCCACGGAGGCCCCTCCCGGCCCCCACAGACGCCTTGCTTGAAGCTCGGGTGGCAGACTTCCTGGAGGGCGACTGGACGCCACAGGACGTTGTAGAGGTCTTCATGGACGAGACCTCCACAGCAGCAGCCGTCGGCGATGGCACTGCGCGCCCCCTCGGGTCCTACCCCGAGGAAGACGAGGAGAAAGAGAAGGCTACCGCTGTCGAGCGGTTCCTTCAGCACTGTGGGGAAGGACCTCACTCCCCGAGTCAAATCCATCGGTACATGATGGAGCTGGCTCCAGGGATTTCAGAGTCATGGATCACTGGTCTTGTAAGGACTCTGAAGGAGAAGGGTTATGTTATTTGATCGACGGCGGTTTACCAACTGGCTCATGCCTGACCCCAAGGACAAGTCCGACCGGCCCCTCCGGCCGACGGACCGGACGCCAGGCGTCTATGACTTCTCCCGGGAGTTCCACGGGGATCGTGTCGTCGTCATTCAGCCAAACACTGAGTCCTACGAACTTGTTTACGTCGAGTGTGTGGACTATCTTAAAACAGTCCTGCGGCTCGAAGAGCAGACTCGCATCACCCTGATGGATCGGCTCTGGGACTTTCGACACGTGGAGATCACCCTGACGGAGGACGGCGTCGACGGCTACGTTCGGACAGTCGATGACGCCCCGCTTACCGAGATTCAGGAAGTCGCAGCAGGAACGTATAGGACGGTGGACCCGTTCTGAGGATTGGGATGAAACTCAAGATTCTCGAAGGCCGAAAGGTCTACAACAACGGCATTTGTGAGGGAATCCTCCAGCTGGAGGAAGGCGAGCGCTCCGAGCCGATGCTCATCATCGAGTCAGCCGAGTGGAGTGACCTCAAGCCGGTGGCGCTGAGCGAGAACGAGAGACAACTCGAGGCCCAGCTGGTCGAGGCGGGCAAGACAGGGAAGCTCCTCGCATTCGAGGGGCGCTTCCAGATGTCCGACATGAAGAACGCCAACGGGCGGTCCTATCCCGACTCAATTTGGGAGAAAATCCTCACGTCGGGTGGGAAGTGGATGAACCGGATCAAGAACGGGGAAATGCTCGGCGAGCTGGACCATCCGAAAGATGGCGAAACTCGCCTCGAGCGCGTGTCCCACCGGGTCACTGAAATGCGGAGGAACCCGAACAACCGAAAGGAAATTCGTGGTCGCCTTCTGGTCTTCGACACCGAGCGAGGAAAGACAGCAAAAGCAATCCATGAGGGTGGTGGACGCCTCGGCGTCTCCTCTCGAGGTCAAGGTTCCGTTGTCCGCGAGGGCGGCGACGACATTGTTCAGAATGACTATGACCTCGACACCAGTGACCTTGTCCACAACCCGAGTACGCCGGGAGCATACCCTGAAGAAGTCAGGGAGAACACGTCGTCCGCGCAACCCGCACAGGAGATTTCAGAAATGAGCCGACGCCTTAACGACTTGATGGAAAGGCTGGCACGCTTCAAGGAGCGGGGAGCCAGCACACTGACCGAGGATACGAGGGAACTCATCACGGAGGAGGTGATCGCGATCAAGACGGCCCTCACCGGTGAGGACTTCGGGACCGACGCTCCCAAGGCCGGCGTGGCCGCGACAGAAGCCGTCCTGCTTCTTCGTGACCTCGACGAGGCCAGGAAGCTGACCCCCGCAGGGAAATCCCTTCAGCATGGCATGGACGCGGCGTCCCTCAAGAGTCAGATCGACAAGCTCATGGTGAAGCTGGACAAGACCAAGAAGTTCGCGCCTCACAAGAGCACCCCGATCTACCGGGAGCTGAAGCCCAAGGTGCTGAAGTTCAAGAAGGCTGGGGGCCAGATGACTCCCGAACTCGACGCCATCGCCACCATGAACACCTACTCCTCGGACAAGGGGTCGGACTTCAGAGGTGAATCTGCGAGTCGCCCGTCCACCCTCGCCGAGGCCATCGAGGTCTTGGATGAGGTAACCGTCGACACGGAGGATCTCCAGGAGGCCACCCGCGCAGTAGCACAGAGCTACCGGGACCGCTTCGGGGTCGAGGGTGCTCTCCAGTCGTTCGAGTACGAGGCTGTCACCAGCCGCGCGAAAGCCCTGGCTGAGGGGACCACGGCGGCGGAGCGGGACGGATCGCCTATCACGGCTCGGATCTACTACGGAACCAACCTGACGGCAAGTCACGA
>SDBS01001842.1_pt1 | contig 21378 bp, 20 predicted proteins | sample 2277091 | NCBI WGS metagenome assembly SDBS01 (sample SAMN10404972, study PRJNA504765) | marine sediment metagenome | isolation source: marine sediment core GS10_PC15, 163 cmbsf | place: Arctic Ocean: Southern Knipovich Ridge | collected 2010 | reverse complement strand
TATTTAATGTGTTTACTACCTCATCCTGTACTTCTGGATCTTTTTCGCTATTTAAAATTTTATACAATTCAATAGTAATCCAAACTGCAATTTTCTTATTCTTTAAAATAAAACAGATTTTTTGTAAGAGTAATACAGTCTTCTTTCTTTCTCTCCAAAAACGTGATTCTAATTGATACAATATTTTTGTTATTTCATTCTCTATTTCAATCTGATATTCTTCAAATAATCTTTTAAATACTAATATAATACCTTCCCTTACATTTTCTGAAGGATTTTCTAGTTCCTCAAATAAATATGGAAAAATATCTGTCACATTTTTCTGACTTAAGTGAAAAATTGCATTAATTATTGAATTATTGTAGTTAGAATCACTCTGTTCTGAAAGCGACTTTAGTAAATTAGCCCAAATCTGATCGAAGTTGTTTTCTGCGATACTGACCAATGCATCTATTACTTTCAATTGAATTCTGTAATCATTTTCTTCTAATAAATTAATCAATTTCGGAATTATGGAAATTATTTCCGAGGATTTTTCCTTTCCAATTTCGCCAAATAACCAAATAACTAGTTCTTTTACTCTATTGGCTTCATTATACAATAGGTTTAATAAAATGTAAAACAATTTCTCTTTTGTAAGAAAATATGTACCATGAATTTTTAACAACTCGGCAGCGGCTCTTGCTACATCATCATCTTCATCTCTTAAGTTAATTATTACCATAGAAAGCAGAGGTTCTAGATTTTTGATCTTTTTATAATCTTGATTTAAAATTTTCTGGATGGTTTTAATGACTTTTAATTTTACCTTCCAGTCGTTGTCCATTAGTTTTTCAGTATACTCTTCAATTATTATATACAACTCTTCTAAATCAATGTGCAAAGTTAAAATCAAGTTTCCTAAGATTTTTACAGTAAATCTTCTTACTGAAGGATCTTGATCATACAATCGTCCTCGTAATTTTTCTATTAAATCAATAAGCAAATTAGGTCTAAATAAGCTGATTTGATATGAAATTTCTAGTGAAACCAATCTAATCCATGAATCAGAGTCATTTATAAAATGAGTGATATACTTAATAGTCCTTAAAGATATAGAAGGGCTTTTATCGCAGACTAAATTTAATAAACTAAGGCTTCTATAAATCAACTCTTTATCAGAATCGTGATGTCTCTCCAAAATTCTAAATATTTCTTCTGCAGCTTTCTCATTGTAACCTTTCAAAATTAGACTTTCGATTTTTTCAGTATCTAAGGATAAAGATGTCAAAGTAAATGATAGGTATGTGTTTTTTTTTAATTACAATGATTTTCTATCTCTTCTAGTATAAATATTTAATAAAATAATTATGGAAGAATCAGAAAATAATTTAAAAAAAAAATCCTTTGTACCTGTAACTTCAGAACAGGTTGATTTAAGCAAAAAATTCAATTATAGCTTTTCCTGGTGTTGCAATCCTTTCTCTATAGGTTAAAAATCCTTCTTCAACTTCTTTTGTTTTTATAAGGCCTCGTTCCACATCTTTTTCAGATATATAACCTCGTTCTCCCGCCTCGAATTGCTTAACAATATGGCCATTTTTATCTTTTACATCTACTTTCGTGATTGTTGTTTGTGTCACATCAAAATAAACTCTCTTATTTTCGATTTTGGTAATTTTAGCTTCGGTAATTAAATGATCACCTACTCTTACCATCCCTCTCATTTCTACCGATATATCAATGGGAGTTCCAAATTTGCCAAGATCAAGAAAATCCTCAAATAATTTTGTTACAAAACCAAAACTAAATAATCCATGGGCTATTACCCCTTTTAAACCTGCTCTTTCAGCAACAACATCATTAGTGTGAATCGGGTTAGTATCTCCTGATGCTTTAGCATATTTTTTTAATAAATCCCTTGAGATGCCATCAAATTCGGTCTTAATAACTTGCCCTACATTTAAATCTGAAATTTTAACCATGCTAATACCCTCCTTTTCGTATACCTGCTGTAATTGTAACTTTACAGACTGGCTCATTATTCTGATTTTTTACATTCACAAGAAATTCACAAAATAACATCATATTTGTTTCATTAAGCCACATTTTGCCAATATTACCAGTTGCTTTAAGTTTATCTCCCGGTTTAATATCTACACAACCTTCCCAGTTATAGCGATTACCAGTATGTAGAATTTTAGCAGGATTTAGAACAACTCCACGTTCTTCTCCATTTTGTACCACTTTAATACCCAAAACTAATTTATATAACGCTTTAACTGTAAAGTAATTAGCAAATGCATGGCATGCAACAATTCCTTCCTCTTCTGAACCAACATACTTTAAATCTGTTATTCCGTAAATTTTAGCAAAATTGACTAAAGTTCTATGTCTAATATTAAAGTTTGTGGATCCAGGAATCTCAGTTCCTGCTAACTCGTCTATTAGAAATTCAGCATTTTGTTTCATTTCTCCCATATCCATAATGTATTCTCTCCTCAAAATTTTTACGAATTGATCAGTTAATTCTTAGAATCTTTAATGTTTATTTTTCTTATAATTTTTTTTTTTTTTTAATTCCTACATACAATTTTTGAGTATATTTTCTGTTTTTCATTTATGGAATTATCAAAAAAGTCAAGAATTCTTCGAGAATTAGCTTTACCATTAATAATAAAACATGGAATCTTGTATAGTTTGATAAGGTGTAGTATATAATGATCTATAGGTTGAGAATTTGTTTTTAGTGTAATTGAGGGTAAATATGATTCAACTAAACTTTCACCTTTAATTTGCTCCTTATCTTCATTTACACTGATTTCTTTTAAAATTTTATTAGATTTATCATAGATGCCATCAACATCCTTTATTAAAAAACATGCGTCTAATCCAATCTTATTTGCTATGAAAAGGGTAATCGAATCAGAAGTGACATCCCAAGAGTGTGGTAACTCATCATTTTCCTTTAAAAATTTATATGGTAAGAATATAAAACATCCATCCTCAAATTTAATTAATTTTGTGAAATCATCTAAAAGAGTTAAATTAGTGAATTTCTTATTTAATTCTGTTCCATTACAATCCATAGAACCTACTGCCATCCAATGGGCTAAATCTTCACTAAAAAGTAGTTTTTTATGTAAAAACCTTACAAAATTTGCATTGGAACCCCCTCCAGGAATCAATATTAACCGTGTGATCGCCTTTTTGATATATAAATGAGTTAATTGAGATATTGTTGATTTGATATTCTCTGGATTTTCTAGTATTTTACCTCCAATTTTACATATAATTGTCTTATGATTCATTTTTTTTCACTTATTTTTAATTGAAGATTTAAAGCTCCTGCTACAGCGAAGGCTGATGAACTAGTATTATCTGGAATTGGTATGATATCTTTAAAATTTGAAATATTATTATATCCGAGTTCCTCTAATGATATTCTTATTAAGAAATCAGCTGATGACCCCGTAATTACAAACATTGGATCCTCTAAAAATTGAGGATACCTTTTAATTAAACCATTCATAAATAGTTCTATTTCTTGAGTTATTATTTTTAATTGTTTTTCATAGATATATTTTGCTAATTCATCTAAATTCTCAATTGAAATAGTGTTTATATCCATGCATATTACTCTTGAAAGTCTCGCATAACAATTTTCTAAGGATTTTGACCGTTTATCAGCTGTTTCGTTGATGTATTCACTTTCAGTAATATTTTTTAGAATTCGATGGACATCCGATATTAAGGCAAATTTTTCGAATGAAACTCGAACTTTTTTTCCTTTATATGGGACAAAATGAGTTATTGAGGGAATAGTCGCTCTTAAACCACCTGTATATATTAACTCATGGTTTGTTAATCTTTGTATGTCGGTTTTTCCTTTAGCTACGGGTAATGAATTATATATCGGTATAATATCTACTGTAGTTGATCCCCCATCAACTAAAATACAATTAGGAATATAACTTCCTAAAAATAAGGCAGTAGAAACCCAATTTGCTGCAGAGATTGCCAAATAATTATTCTGGGCTTCTTTAAAATTTAAGAATTTAGATTCTGTACTAATAAAACGCATTTTTTCGTTACTAAATACTTCGGTGAGTGCTTTTAAGATGATTTGAATTCCCTCTTTTTTTGTCTGAAATGCATCTGAAAGCTCGGCAGTAATAGAAGTAGCTATAAAATCTATATCTTTGATATAAAATTTATAATGTTCTTGAAGTTTTGATATAACTTTTTTTAACATTTCTGGGATATCAGTTAAAGTTTTTTCCCAGAAGGGGAAGTACTCGATATGAGAAACACTCTGTTTAATTTTATGCTCCTCAAATTTTATAATCGCTGCTTTTGTATTTGCTCCTCCAATGTCTAATCCTAAAATAATCATCAAAAATTTACTTCTTTCTTTTCCTTCGGCTTACCGTTAAATTTCCAATTTCTATTTTAAAATCTTCCATATCATCTTCTATTTTTTTTGACATAAAAAAGTTTCTTAACTCAACTTACTAAAATTTAAAAGTAGAAGGAAAATATTGGCTTCAATCTCTCTATATATATCTATTTTTTATAGATTCAATCAATTTATCAAGATTTTGTCCAGTTAAAGCATTTGTTAAGTAAAAATCGTTATCTGTTAATTTTAATTTCTCCTTAAGGTAATTTATTTCAGAGTCCTTAGCTAAATCCATTTTATTAAAAACAACAACAAATTCTATTTTACCTTCTTTAGAAAAATTTAACTTTATCTCTTTGTATAATTCAATTTGAGATTCAATACTATATCCAGAAGCAGGTGTTGGATCAAACACAAATAATATTAAATCAGATATTAATCTTAAAGCTAATATAGATTGTTTCTCTATGTTATTCCTCTTACTCATAGGCCTATCAAGAATACCGGGGGTATCTATACATTGGATCTTGATCGTATCAAACTTTCGTTCAATATCTAAATGTCCAATCATTATTTTCTTTGTTGTGAAGGGATATTCTTGAACTTCTATCCTCTTATTTGTTGATATGTTTATCACAATACTACTCTTTCCCACATTCGGATATCCCGCAACCACTATACTTGGTATCGTATAATCTATTGAAGGTATCTCTCTTAAACGCCCTCGTATGTTATTTAAATATTCTAGATTTGCATTTTGTTTGTTAATGATAGAAGATATCCTTCCAAAAGCAGACCTTCTTAACTTATCCCCCTCATTGGGAGCTTGAATTTTCCGTAATTTGTTTATATGTTCTCTTTTGATTTTTCTGAGAACCGGCATAATTCCATTCAACCTGCCAAGTTTCAACTTTAATTCATCGATATCTACTAATAAAGATGCAAGTTCTCTATAAAAATCTGGGAGTTCATCAATTATGGGGACCATTTTTATTATTTTTATAATTCGATCAAGCAATACCTCAGTAGCATCTTTTATACGTCTAGATTCTTTCTTTTTTGCTTTTATAAGTATTGGTGCATTTTTCGATACTTGGGCAGAACTCTTCATACCCTTTTTAAAAGCGATGTCCAATAATTCTTTTGAATTTGGTACGTGATAAAATTTATCAAAGGGATTTTTCATAAAAATAACAAATTATACCTTATTTAGAATAAAAAGATTTACTCGTTTATTACTTTTTTGTTCTTAGAAATGATATTTTTTTCTCTATCTCTACAATATTGTTTGATAAATCCATTAAATCTTCTGGAATTGATTTATACAATTCTATTATATACTCGTATCTCCCTACAACTCTTTGATATTTTCCTAATTTTTCCTCTTTCTCAGCTTTTTCTGAGAGCATCTTAATTTTTTCAAGAATATTCCTTACTTCAGGAGATAATGCCCGTTGTTGAGCTAGTTGTTTCTCTTGTTGTCGTTGTTTCTCACTTAAAACCCTTTCTACCCGATTTTGAAATTCTTGTTCATTTTTAGTTTTTATCGTTGTTTCGCGTTCTCCTAACTTAATTAAATTTTTAACTCTTGAGATTCGTTGATTTAGCATCCCAATTTTTCCGTGAAATCCTAGTTGTGCGTAAATTGCTTTTGTTTCTTCTAAAAGTGAAATGGTTGCTGAAAAGTCTTTTTTCCCAAATTCGATTTTGGATTGTCTTTCTAAAGTTTCTGCTTTTTTTTCGAGCTCATCATAAGGTCCTGGCATGGTTAATACATAACAATAATTATTTATAATACAATACTTCATCAATTAATTTCTTAAATTCAATAAACATTAAAGATTCTAAGAATTAAAAATTACTTTTTATTGATTGCTAGGTTTTAATCATAATGCAATTTGAAAATATTTCTAAACTTATCTTCATTGAATAATCTAGTTGAGGAAACAAATGAGTCAAGAAAAATTAAATAATCATAATAATAGTAAGAAACTTTCCTGTGGCATTCTGGGAGCAACTGGAATTGTAGGTCAAAATTACATTAAGTTGCTACGAGATCATCCATGGTTTCAAATAACAGATCTGGCAGCATCCCCACGCTCAGCTAATAAAACTTTTCAGAATGCCGTAAACCATAAATGGCAGATGCCTTTTGCTATTCCAAAAGATTTAAGCGAAATTATAGTAAGAGATGTTCAAGATTTTGAATCTTTAAACTCTGATATAAATTTTGTTTTCTCGGCTATTAATTTGCCTAATAAGGAGGATCTTAGGAATTTAGAATTTAATTACGCTAAAAGGGGGATTCCTGTAATTTCTAACAATTCTGCACACAGGTGGACTCCTGATGTGCCTATGATAATTGGAGAAATCAATTCTGATCATATAGATGTTATTCCAATTCAACAACGACAAAGAAATTTTAACGAGGGATTTGTAATAGTAAAACCTAACTGTTCTCTTCAAAGTTTTCTTACGCCTATTTATGCTCTCGAAAAGGCAGGATATAAAGTTGAAAAATTAATAATAACGACTCTTCAGGCGACCTCAGGAGCGGGATATCCAGGTGTGTCTTCACTAGATATGATTGATAATATAGTTCCATATATTGGTGGGGAAGAAGAAAAAACAGAAAAGGAGCCATTAAAAATTCTTGGAAAAGTAGGAGAAAGTGGAATTATTAATGATGAATCCATACAAATAAGTACAACATGCACGAGAGTCCCCGTAATTGACGGTCATACTGCCTCAGTTAATATACTATTCAAAGAAGCGATACCTTCAAGAGAAAAAATAATTGAAATTTGGGATAAATTTGAATCTATTCCTCAAAAATTAGCATTGCCTTTTGCTCCTAAGAAACCAATAATTTACTTAGAACATATAGATAGACCACAACCCAAAAAAGATAGAGATAATGATAAGGGAATGGCTGTAACAGTTGGAAGGTTAAGAAAGGATAATGTTTTTGATTTTAAATTCGTATCTCTTAGCCATAACACTGTAAGGGGAGCTGCTGGTGGTGCGATTTTAAATGCTGAGTTGTTACTAAAAAAAGGTTACATAAAATAAGTTTAATATCTCTAAAATTCATGTTTATCAATCAATATTGGAAGAATAAGCTTTATCAATGAAAATGCTCCTTTCTTTTTAATTAATTGATAAGGAGGGATTTCGGGATATAACCTAAAATATTTTTCTTTTCTCAGCATCCTCAATGTCTTTATTTTTGATAATCTAGCATGGTTTACAACAAGATTATCTATGATATTTTGAAGTAAAAACTTATCTAATTTAATTATATGGGAAACGAATCCAAATTTCTCTGAGATTTTTAATTTTATTGACTCTAAGGAATTATTGTTATCATTTTGGAAAATTACTTCTTTACTTATTGCTTTTATTTTTATTAAAGTACTGTTTTCAAATTCAAATAAGAAAATATGCTCTGTTATAGATTTCAAATAATTTGTTTGATTAATCTTGGATATCTTTTCTTTTCTATTATCTGTAATTAATAATAAAACTTTAGAATTTAACCCAAAATAAAAATTAATAAAACTAAATATTAACCTTGGCATTGCCCAATGAGAGAGCTTCCTTAAATTTATATTAAAGCCAAAAATCCTTATGATAAACCTGATTAGATTATTATAGCTAATTGAACGAGGAGCTACATTCCAAAGTTTTTCAAAACTTCGGTATCCAAAAAGCAGTTTTTGAAATAGAAGTTCTAAATTATCTTTTTTTAGAGGGATTAACAATTCAGATATATTTGAAATTAGAGAAATTAGATTTTGCAGGGGGAGATAATAGCTTCTGTCTACATTCAATTTTTCTTTTATTAAAATCAATTTATTCTTCATTTCAATTTCAGTCAAATTGACATTTATTTCGTTCGGTGTGAATATTTTCAATAATAATTCTGTTTTACCATATTTTAATTCTTTTTTCTGTAATAGAAATATCACAGAAAACTCTTTTGAACTAATCAGGAACGAAATTTTAAATTCTGGTAAAAGAGTTTCGATAAAATTAAAAACTTCTTTTAGCTGTACTTTGCCTAGCAATTCTATAAATCCCTTGATAAAGTCTAGAAATATTGGTTCTGGATATATTAAAAAAAGATTTTTTTTTAGGATGGTTTGGCAAAAGTCAAGTATTTGAGCTAAAAAATCGGATAAAGATATATTTCTTATATTTTCGCAGTGTTTATTAATCAAATCTATTGCTTCTTTTTTAAAGATACGGATTGAAGATATTCTAGTTCCTATTTCTTTCGTAATTTTTGTTTGTAAATTATTAAAGAAGTTATCTAGTCTTTCAAGATCTATATCTTTTGATTTTAAAAGGTTGTTAGGTATAATTTTGATATTTTCATGGATCCCAACTTTTTTTGTTTCATAGAGATACAACCCTAAAACTTTATCTTTTTTTTCAACCTTCGAAACTACAATATCAAGAACATTTTGTTGGTCATTAACGAACTTTGGATAAAATATTTCAAAAAAATGATAGAGAACATTGACATTAATCCTAATTGGGCTCAATGGAATTCTTACATTTTCCTCAATCATTTGAGGATTTTCTAAATTATCCTTTCCTGCATTAAATTTTAGAATTTTCAACCAATTTTCTGTGAAGGTTTTATTAATCAGTTGTTTACAGCACCTCCCATTCTTTAAATTTTTTATTTAATTTTTTTGAAACAGAAAATTGGTTGATTTGATTGAAAAGTTTCAAATTCGGAACGTTTTTCTTACCATAATAATTTTCCATTAATTTTAAACATTCAAAAATCCTAGGTGGGCAGCCAGGTAATTCTAATATTTTCTTATTTGCTTTTCTTTTAATTTTTTCTTCTGATTCGTCATTCTTTTCTTTATTTTTCCTTTGATTTGCCTTTTTTTTGATTTTTTTTTTGATTTCAATTTTACGAAAATTGTAGTTCTTAGTACTATTAATAGAACAAGTACCAAAAAGAATTATATTCCCCAAATTACCTGGTTGACTCGGATTTAATCCAATTAGAAAAGAGTTATACGGATTATATTTTAGATCTTTTACCATGTAAGTTTTCATCAGATTTAAAAAGTGGTATGCTTGGAGATAGCAGCCTGAACAGTATTTCCCAGTTTTCAAATCAAAATTTAATATTCTGATGTTTTCAAGATTTGATTCGCATAGTTTGATATTAATCGCGATATCTTTTATCTTTTCTCCATGAATTTTAATGTCAGAAAGGGTTGGGATAATAAATTTTCTTTTTTCGGCTTCAATTATGAAGTCTTTGTTAAATTCTTCATTCAACACCTTCAAGGTTATAAGATCTACAGCAATTCCATTTTTTCCAGCAATAGTTAACCCCGTCTTTTTAAGCTTAGAATCCCTGTATACATATGGTCCAGCTCCTTCTAAGATATAAAACATATCGTTGATTGTTAAGTCAGGATGTTTTATTTCATAGAGATCTAAGATTCTAGAATTCAAATCAATTCTATATTTATCGCTTAATATATAATCATTTCCTGGTGGTGAAATATTTTCAAAATCTTGTTGATGAGTTGGAACTATAGAACAAACATTTAGCAAAGCAAGATTAATTTTGAATAACAGATTTACATTAACCTGGTTGATCACAATAAACGTATCTGAGTCGAGAATAAGTTTTGGAATATAAACTTCTTTATTACTTAATTGAACAATAGAAAATGATTCTTTTTTGATTTTTTTTAAATCTTCTGGTTTTATCTCCTTTTTGTTAAAAAGATGACTACTATCTAAGTAGACTAACTCGGCTCCAAGATTTTCAATAAAATTTTGAATATCTAAAGACTCAAAGATAGTTTTTAAAGGAATTCTCTTTAGAGGAAAACTTCCTACCAATATTTTACTAGCTCCAGCAACTTTACAAGATGTTATAATAGCAGCTAAAACATCAGGATTTGAGTTGATGGGAAATCCACCTGGTAAGGAAAGATTAAATTTAATGAAAACTTGATCCCCTTCCTCAATGAATTTTGTCATCCCTCCAAGGTTCTCAATACTCTTAAGAACACTTTCCTTAGGATTATTGCCTTTGCTTATAGCTACATCAATTTTCTTCGATTTTAATTGATCAAACATTAAAAAGCTATCCAAAATTCATTTATTAAATTGATAATATAGAATAATGAAAGAATTGAATTTTAATTTACGTGAATGAAAAGATGTTAAAAATTAATATAAGAGATAATTTTAGTAGAATTCCATCTGATACAATAGGTATTGATATGGGACAAAGCCTGACCAAGATAGTACATTTGTATGAAAAAGAACTGATTCTGAAATCTATCCCAACTCAATCAAGTCATGTACTAATTAAAGAATTGCTAGATTCCAATAAAGAAAACTTTGTTAAAGTCAATTTTACAGGGGGAAAATGTTTTCGATTATTTAAAAAATATGGAACCAACTTGGAAGTAAAATTAATTAATGAATTCGAGTCAACCCTTAAGGGAATAGAATTTTTACATATTAATGAGAAAAAAAAAGAACTATTAGCTTCCTTAATAGTAACTATGGGAACGGGTACTTCAATAATTTTAAAAGATAAGACCTTTAAACATCTTGGAGGATCAGCATTAGGAGGGGGATTTTTTATGGGCATTGTAAAGTTACTCACTAAAATAGATGATTTTTCAGAAGTAATACAATTAGGTAATAAGGGGAATAGATATAACATCGATTTAAAAGTCTCAGACATTTATGATCCTGAAGATAATAGAGTTGATTTACTATTCAGAGAGTTCACAGCGGCATCATTTGGTAAAATTAATAATAATTTCAATTTAAGTACATTACAAAAGAAAGATCTTATTACCTCGCTCATTTGCGTAATTGGTGAAAATGTAGGAACTCTCGCAACTCTTATGGCAGAAAATAACAACATTACCAACATTGTTTTTTGTGGTGGTTTTCTTAAAGAAAATAAAACATTACGAAAGATTTTATCATTATTATGTAGAGTTCATAAAAAGAAACCGATATTTTTAAAGAATTCAGAATATAGTGCTGCTATTGGAGCCTTAATTTTATAAGTGTACGCCGATTTGGAGATTTTTACTCATCGAATATACATTCTAATAAAAACACTATAAATCGGCGCATGTAAAATATACTTTATTTACAATTAAATTTATTTAATAGCTAAAACAAAAAAGAAGCTGAAATTATTAAGATTGATTTACTTAATTTATTTCATGTACCTTGTGAGTGTTTTTTAAGAAGATCCTCATTAGATATTCCCATTTTAATAGCTAGTTCTGCAATGACAGCATCTAAATAACAGAATGCTATTTGTTCGAACATAGTTCCTTCTGGTGTAAGTATTGCAGTGTCACCATCGGTTATGTCCCTCTTAGATCTTCCTTTAAGTTTTATAGTTATATCGCCGAGTCTACCGATTACTGTTTCTGGATGAGATGTAATCGTAATAATACCATAAGGCTTTACTGCGTTTACATAATTATTAAGTAAACTAACAACTATACTAGTAGTGCCAGAGCCAGAAAGTACTATTAACATATCTTTTTCACGCATAGCCGGCATACTTGCTAGATTTGTTACAATATGTGCTTCTGCTCCTAAGTGTACCAATCTAGTTGCAAAGCATTGTAAGATAAAGGCACTTCTACCAGAAGCTAATAAAAAAAATCTGCGATTATTTTCAAGTCCATCATGGATTAAATCAACAAACATTTTAGTATGTTCGAAATTCTTATCTAGATGCTCAATATTAGCAGCTATATTCTTCATTATTAGTTCCATAGAACGGAATAATATTCTTTTAGCTTCCCCATTTAGCATTAATCCATTAGGTTCAGACATTTTCATTTAATGTACAATTCTTAATGGTGTAATATTTATAATCTACTATTTAAAATATACATTTTGAATCAGTTTCATTAAATTTTCTAAAGGTTTATATAGTTAGGAAACTAACTATCATTATACTAACAAAAATTATTAAAATATTAAAAATGACGGAAATTAATCTTGAATCTTTTAATTTTAAAGAATTTGTAGAAGATACAAAAATCTTTATTGATAAAGAGTTATGTAATGGTTGTGGCGTTTGTGGAGAAGTTTGTCCATTTGGTCTACCTCAAGCTAATCATTCCGGAAAATTTGAGATAACAGAACCTGAATCTTGTACTCAATGCACTGCCTGCAAAAGAAATTGCCCAACTCAAGCTATTGTCTTAGATGAACAAGTAGGATGTGGTTGTTTATATAACGCTCGAGGAGTGGCTAAAAATGCTAAAAAAGGTCAGACTGGTCAGAATGCTTGTGGTGGAGAAGGCACCGATACATCTAATTCTAACTCTTCTTGCTGTGGATAAAGACATCTTATGTAATAGGAATGAATAAAACCAAGATTCGGCCTGGTGCCTATTTATTCCCCGTAGCAGTAATTGGTGCTAACGTACAGGAAAAACCAAATTTTGAATTAAATTACGTTTTAATAGATTGCAAACCTCGTCACTCCTAAAGTGGAGATCATCGATTTGTATGTCTGAAAAATTCTAGGGATACCTATAATAAAAATATTATCACAATCTCTCTAAAATAATTTCAACTAATATTAGGATTTAAAGAAAAAGAAAAAAAAAGTTAATTTTTTGAACCATAAAGATTGGTTTATTTGTACTTAATTGAAATTAAGAAAATGGGAAATTGAACGGAAAATCATGTTCACAAAACAACTTGATGAAATCCTTAACTAATTTTATATCGTTATTATAGATCTTAATAATAAAAAAGTCTTTATACTTCCTTAATTCAGTTTTAAACCCGCTTTTTCTTGCCATTAACTCAATTTTTCTAGATTTTATACTATAATCCTTGTCAACGAACTTATATTCAAGAAACTTATCGTCTTTTGAAATTTTATCTCCAATTCTAACTTCATTTAGTGAATCATTGCTGGTTCTTTTTTGAACTTTGAGCATAAACCTCCAATGTAAAATTTCAAGCCCTCGATCAATACAAATCTCATTTATTAAATGATTCTGCAACAAAGGTTTTTCGAGAATTAGTAATTCTGCATAAATACTAGGAAGATTACATAAAGCAAAATCTAAATAAATTATTTTTAAGGGGCAATCTTTTTTACCACTAATGCAACCCATCAAATTAATTTCTTTCTGATATCTTACAATTTCTTTTATTCTCAAGGAAATAATATTAATAATTTAAATTGTTAAATTTATAATAAAAAAAATGGAATTTAAATTTAGGGAGTGAGTTGGAAATTTCTTAAAAACTTTCTTTTGAGACCTGCAATGGTATCCGTGGAAACTAATTTCAAAATATTTACAAAGTCTAATGGTTGTATATTAGGAGCTTTATTTCCGATCCATAGCTCATATTGTTTCGTAATATTATCAAACCAATCACTTGGATCATCTAAGTATGATAATATAATTAAGACTTTTCCGTTCTCTCTGCATTCTCTTAGTTTAACAAGATCATTTAGATTCCGGTCTCTCAGTCTTATAATAGCCTCGGCTCTTGTGTTCTTATAAACTTCAATATAATGCTATATGCTGTAATGTTGGAGCCCTTTATATTCAAAGGCTATCCCTAATTCATTATTAAATCCATCCAATTCAAGAGGTTTTCCTCCAATCCCTATCATTCTTTTAACACTTGATTCTTTTTCGGATTTACCACCAAAACCCTGTTCCATAAAGTGCTTTAGAACTAATTCTGCTAATGTAGTCTTACTAGAAACAAAATATATTCTGTAAAACTTTAATAAATCTATTATTTGAGATTTGAAATTGATTATATTTGATGGGGGAGTCCCGGCGTAAAAACTAAAAGTTAATTTTTGAACCCGCTCAATTATATTGTTATAAGTCTTTGTGGCAGGATAGGAAAATGGCCTATGGAACCATGTACTCATTAAATAATGTTTATTACCAAAAAGCAATTCAGATAGCGTTCCTCTTTCAATATAATAGTTTTCTGGCAATAGGTCCACTATGTCTTGTAATATTTGTCCCCGAACAGTATCTTTATGTTCTGGTCGTATTATAGAATGTTTTAGAGTATTAAATAATTCAAAGAAAATATGGTCAAATTCAAACATTAAATTAGCTTGACTTAACTTATCTTGAAATTTAATTTTCAAAGCATTATATATCTTAATAAAATTCCTTCCCTCAATATCTTTCTTAGGATCATTTTTCTGGGCCATCTTTAATTGAGTTAAAGACATTCCTATTATCTCTGTTTCAAGTAACGTTACACTGTGCTTTTTTAATTCTCCGATTTCACTAAAAAATGTCGTTAAACTATATTGAAACTTGGTTAGATTATGATAAATAGGATTTACTCTTAAGGTTCTGAAATTTTCGTCACTAATATAGTTACTAAAAATTGACTCTATCTGATCCAATTCGCTTGAAAAATCTTTATCTGATTCACTTGATAATTGAAGTATCTTAAACCTTGTTGTCTCTAACATCCTAAAAATTGTTTCTTCAGCCAAAAAAGCAGATTTATCATCCTTATGGATAATTAGGATTTAAAGAAAAAGAAAAAAATAATTAATTTATTTTAACTCTTGAAAATTAGTTTATTTGTATTTAATTGATAACAGAAGATCGTTCTTCGTTATCTTCTTGCGATTCGCATGCATAGTAAATGTTCGTGCTTGTTCAGTCAAACCAGTAGCAGTTTTTTCCAAATGATCAATTAATAAATCAACTGCATTACGAGCTACTATTGAGGCTCCTTGTTGTTTCATTAATCTACGAATTGGACTCCATGCAAACGAATGTTTCTTTTTAGCCATTTTTTATTCCTCCAAAATTTTTAATTAAAAATTTTTAAAACTAAGGTTTTTAATTTTTTTTTAAGTTATAATTAAAGTTTCTTAGATAGTATTATATCTGAAGAGTTATTTAAATGTTTTGGCGTTTCAGAAGAAATTAAAGAGTTAAATAAATAAAAAATTACGACAAAAAATTTTAGTTTCAAATTAAGAGTTGATATCTATGATCATTAGCTTGTTGATCATAATTAAAATATGAAGTGTTTTTGTTTGTATCACCATTATTCAAATAGTAATACTGGTAAAAATATATTTTTATTTGGTTTGATTATGATTTAATAGAGAATTAATAAATATAAAATCAAATTAAGTTATCGTAAACTTATATAATATCGTTAATGATGTGATCATAAAATCTTCAATCAAAAAAATGTGATGATTCAATTTTTTTTATAAAATAATGATTCAAATAATAAAGTTGATTAATTGGTTATTAATTTTGGATTTTTTAGAATTTTTTGAAGAATTAAAAAATTTTGAATTGAAATTAATCATCGGTGTGAAAAAGTATATGATAAATTATCTGATTATCTAAAATTTGATTCAATAGATTTATGAATAAAAAATTAATTTCAAACCAGAGACTATATAATCGAAAAATGATATCTACTCAATAAAAATAACAGATACTAATCTCTTGAAGACTATATCAAGATTTTATAATTTAAAAGAAAAATTTTAATTAATTCCCTTTATTTATTATATCAAAAGATACCTAATAATTCAATAATTTAAATTTTAGATGGTGAAAAATGAGTCAACAAATAATGGTTCCTGGCGCTGTAGGCATTGCTGTTAAATGTAAAGACGGTGTTGTTCTTGGAAATGACAGACGGGCTACATGGGGATATACAATCGTTAATAAATCAACAAAAAAAGTTTTTAATATTACTGAAAACATAGGAATTGCATGTTATGGGCTTATTGGAGACTTTCAGATACTTATACGCATCCTTCGAGCACAAGCAAACCTCTATTACTTAGATGCTGGTGAGAAGATCTCTACGAAGACTATGGGAAAATTAGTTTCAAATTATTTGTATTCTAGGAAAATGGCACCATTATATACCAATTTAGTTTTAGCGGGAGTGGACAAGGATGGGCCTAAATTATATACACTTGATTCACTTGGAAGCCTGATGGAGGATGAATATGGCGCTGCCGGAACTGGAATGTTATTATCTATTGGTATACTAGAGGCGGAGTACAAACCGGGTATGACAATTGCTGCTGGAGAAAAGTTAGTGGAAAAGGCAATCAGAACTTCAATAAAAAGAGATGCGATGAGTGGTAATGGTATTGATATCCTCACGATAACAAAAACAGGAACATCAGTGAAATTCCTAGAGATAAACGAACTAGGAGAATGAACATTAAAAAACTTTTTCTCAATTTTAGTAATTGATTTTATTACCAATAAAAATTTATTTTATGGAACATTTCGATCTATTGTGCTTTATTACTGATAACAGGTTCAATCATGTTAAGTTTCACTAATAATTCTTTTAATCATACTAAAGAGATTCACAGTTTTACGAAATATGAAATCTTAGAAATCAAAGAATACTTATTAAAACTCAAATCTGAGAATGTAGAAGCTTCAATTGTCAACGATTACATTAAATCAAAACTGCAATTCTCTTCGGTAACTCTTGAATTATATTCAAAATATATAAAAAATATATTAGAATTTATTAACACATTCTTGTATCCTTCTAAAAGTTCAGGTAATAACTTAGTTTCTAAGTATTTTCATTTTGAAACTGAGATCTTGATAGAAATTAAAAGAATTTCAAATAACCTACAAAATTATAGTTCAAACATCCGAAATATAAAGCGGATAACGAGAAATTCGATATCTTTAGATGACTCACTAAAAGTTATTGAACCTCTATTAGAAAAGAGTATTGAATTGATCTCCTTAATAAATCCTCGTGGTAAAGAGATTAATAAATCTTATGACGATAATATTCATCTATGGCTTGAAATAAATCGAATCAAAAAGTTAAATTTTAAGTTAAACGAAATCCCATCTACTATAGAAAATTGGTGCGAAATAAAAGATTTAAACGATTTCATTAACAGTCTTAATGATTTATTTACAAAAAAAAGAAAAAAAGACACTGAAGGAGAGATTTTAAAATTTCAATTCAATGAAATTTACGAGTTCTTCCTCTCTAAAGATGAAAGTCGAATTAGTTTCTTTACTGATCTAATATATATTTTGTATTTCAATAAGATATTCGAAGAATATCGTGGAGATCAATTTATAAATGTTCTTGAGAGAAAAGAAATCACTCAAGATTTAAAGAATTTCATTAAACCTTTAGTTAATCAATTAATTGAAGATTGTTTACAAGATGCAGATCAGGAATTTGAAGAATTAGAGTTGAAGGAAATTGATAAAGAAATCAATTTTAAAGAGTTAAAAAATCAAAAGATAAGTAAATTTCTTCCTAAAATTGTTGATCATTATATTTTAGGCTTGGAAAAAAGGTTCCAAGAGAAAATACATGATGTAAATGAAGCTGAAAAATTCGAAGAAATTGCTAGTTATTATTATCACAAAATAGATAAATTTGCTACAAGAATTAACGATGTAGAAGATTGGGTTCTCGGAATTGAAATCTATTTAAGCCCATACGAGAATATTACATCATCTTTAAAGAAAATTTTTGCAAACGTGTCTTCTGAGATTTTTCGGAGAAAAAATGAATACCTCACTTTTATCAAGACCGTCAAAGATGAGGAATTACGCATTCAATTAAGGAAATTCGTATCTGATAAAATTTCTGAGGTTAATAATCTAATTACAGGGTACGAAGATGAGGCTTCTTTAATAATAAAGGAAGAGTTTCCTCAATTAACCAAGATTAATGAAATCTTAAATGATTATTATTCAAAGATCCAGAAAATTAAAGAAGATGTTTATGTAAAATTAGATTCTATGAAATCTAATGATGTCGACATGTACCAAATAATAAAATTATGGGAAGATAATTTTAACCGAAAAAAACAACAATTAACCTTTCTGATATCTCTTCTCATTAATAAATTATTTAAAAACTTTAAAGAATTAATCGATAAAGAAGGAATTTTATTTGCTACTATTACTGAAATAACAGAACAAACAGAAAAATTTGAAGGATTACCTCTTAATTTTGCTCTATCAGCATTTTTAGCAGAGAAACTTACTGAGGAAGAGTTAAAGGAAAGAATATTAGAAATTAATTCTAAAATTAATCAATTAAATAATTCTTTAGGTTTGTATCAGATAGAACTATCAAAGTTAGAGAAAATATTGACTAACAGAGTAAAATTACGAAAGGGAATATCTAGATCTGATGTCCAATGTACCGTTTGTCATAAAAATATCAATTTTGTTAAAGATAAAATTATTACCTGTCCTTTTTGTGGTAGTATTTACCATTATCTCTGCGTAGCATTCTGGCTTTCAAAATATAATTCATGTCCTCTCTGTCAAAACCACTTTCTTGAACCTCATTCAGGATTATTTGAGACTGAAGCTGATCATCTATAGGGGTAAAATTAGAGTCATATATTTGGTGGAAATAGTATAATATTAAAAATCAAGTAAATACCCATAACTATCATAAATATCCCACATATAATCAGAATATATTTATAGACTTTATAATTCAACGATTTACCTCCAAAATATACGAAAACAGAGATTGGGACATACCATACAATGTCTCCCAATTCATGACCAATAAAAAATAACAAGAATCCCAGAGGGTTTACAAATGACACATTTAAATCAATCATGAGCGTTAATCCAACAGAAGCCCACCAAAATACCCAATAGGGGCTTGTAATTGAATAAAAAATTCCTCCAATGAAACTATTACCTTTATAACCCCTTACCTCATCTTCAGAGATACTAAAATTAATTTCATATTGCTTCTTATATGTATCTCGGATAACAAGGATCCCAAATACCATTAAACAACTCCCTCCAACCAACCCTAATAGGATTAGAAAAATCACATTTTGAAAAAGTAAAGATGCTCCCAATAATAACACAACTATTAATGAGAATTCCAAAGTTGCATGTCCTAATACTATTAGTAAACCGGTTAAATACCCTTTTTTACTTTTAACAGATTTGTAAATGGTAAATGTCAATACTGGTCCTGGAGAGAGAGCCCCTGTTAGAGCAACTATAAACGAGATTGCAAATATTTCTATCATATGATTTAGCTATGATTTTTATTACATAAAATAAGAAAAACCAGAATAATCAGGAATAAATAGAAAGGATTAACTTAATAATCTCATAACTAATGCAAGTACTACAACAACTACAATTATGATAGGTATTGTTAGTATTAAAACCCATAAATAGCCCTTAAGAAATCCTTTTCTTATTGTGGAGATACCATCATTCCAATCTTCTTTTGTTTTATTCTGCCAAGATTTTATATCTTGGTCAATTTTCTTTGTGTGAGCTTCCCATTGTTCTTTTGTTTCTATTGTTCTTTTTTCCATATCTGCATTCAATTCTTTAAGCTTGTTATCCCAATCCTTTTTAGTTTCTTTAAAAAAGTTTTCAGCTTTTCCCTTGTTTTCATCCCACGATTCTTTATTCTTCTTGAATTGATCTTCAAGTGATTTTTGAAATTTATCAAATCCTCCCTTCATTCCATCAACAAAATTGTTCCACCCTTTTTTAAAAGGTTTTTTGTCATTTTTCTCTTCTTCAGAACCCATTTGATTATTTTCACTACTCATATTTTTTTAGTAAGCAATTTTAATATTTAAATCCATTAAATAAATTTCATTTAGATCAGTAAATTATTTTCCATATAAATAATTATAAGAATTTAGATTTATCATGAAATTTAATCACATACAAAAAACACCACTATTTAAGGCTTTCTCAGATATTGGGAAGCGAATTTTTTTACCTGATGGAATCTTTCATTGGTCCGGAAGGGCTAAAAAAGAGGCAGAAATTATTGGAACTATTGGAACCGCTTATGGATTTGAAAAAGATTTTATTGATGGAGGCAGTACAGAGTGGTTACCTTGCTATATCAAAGAAATATCCGAGTATTCTAAATTTTCAATTAACCAAATTGTTCCGTATGCAGCTATTGGGGGAATATCCAAAACTCGTGAAATTTGGAAGGATTGGATATTAAGGAAATCTATGTATGATGATATTACTGATAAAGAAAAATATACTAGGCTTGAAAATTATATTACAACCCCCGAAATTACCGGTGGTGTTACTAACGCTATATTTCAATGTTGTTCTCTATTCCTTAACCCAGGAGAATCAATAATTGTTCCTTCTAAAAGATGGGGTAATTATGATAATATTGTTAACAAGTTTATTGGCGCTAAAATAGCTTCTTTTAATTTCTTTAAAGATAACAGAATCAATATTGAGGGACTAAGGATTGCAATTGAACAAGTTGCTAAAAAACAAGAAAAAATCATTCTCTTACTGAATTTTCCTAATAACCCTACTGGATATGTCCCTACGCTTGAAGAAGCTAATGATATTGTTAATCTGTTGAGAGATTGCCAAAAAGATCTGAATATTCCTTTCATAGTATTAGTAGATGACGCATACGAACCATTTATCTATAAGGACGATGTGCTAAATAAATCAATATTTTATAATCTTCATCAATTAAATGAAGATGTTATTCCGATTAAGTTAGATGGGATTACAAAAGAACTCCTAATTTATGGAGGTAGGATCGGATTTATCACCATAGGATTAAAACCACACTGGGTAGAGAATGAAGATAACTTGAATAACTTAAAAGCTGAAATTAACAATAAATTAGAAGGGTTTACAAGGGCGACGATTTCAAATTGCAACCATTTTTACCAAACTCTTACCCAAAAAATGTTTATTGAGAAGGGAATAGATAAAATTATTAAATCTAGAGATAAGGTTAAAAATTTACTTAAAGCACGCTATGATAAAATTAATTCTGAGATTAATCAGATTAATAATTCTAATTTTTCAATTGATCCAAATTCAGGAGGATTTTTTCTCTTCGTGAATCTCAATCCTACTAAAATTAAAGCGAATGAGTTTGCAGATCATCTGTTAAAGAAATACAAAGTC
>SDBS01001841.1_pt1 | contig 21397 bp, 25 predicted proteins | sample 2277091 | NCBI WGS metagenome assembly SDBS01 (sample SAMN10404972, study PRJNA504765) | marine sediment metagenome | isolation source: marine sediment core GS10_PC15, 163 cmbsf | place: Arctic Ocean: Southern Knipovich Ridge | collected 2010 | reverse complement strand
AGAAAGTAAGTACCAGACAACTAACCGGCCACTAAGTGGAGGCGTTGTGGGTGCCGCAGAAGCGGCAATCCTGCAACGCTTCCACTGTTTGTGGTCGCAGCTTCGGTTGGCACCCACACGACGCCTCCTGGCCAACAGGAGGTCCAAATGGACACCAACCCAAAGACCGAAGTAAACGATTACGCCCTTAACCTCGTTCATTACAAGGCCCAGCAACTCGTCGGCAAGGCTGGCTACACCAAGGACGATATCGAAGACATCGAGCAGGATCTTATTGTGGACCTGCTGGAACGTTTGTCGAAATTCGATCCAGCTAAGGCGACGTACAACACCTTCGTTTCCCGTCTCGTCGATCGGAAGATCAGCAACCTGATCCGCTATCGCACACAGGAGCTGCGAGACTTTCGGTGTGAAAACTGCTCGATCCATGACTTCGTCGAATCTAGCGGTAACGGTAATGAAAAAGTTGAACGGATCGAAACTGTAACACAGGACGAGCAGGATTTTCGCACGGGTAAACACATTCGCTCAGCGGAAGAGCGTCTGGACTTGCGATTGGATATTTCGCTGGTTCTGTCGAAGCTTCCGCTGGAACTGCGGAAAGCGGCCGAACTCCTACAGACCATGTCTATCACCGCAACGGCTCGTGAACTGGGCATCCCGCGAAGCACACTTTACGACCGCATAGCGGAGTTACGACCCAACTTCGAGGCCATGGGTCTCAACAACCAAATGTAGTGGATTTCCGACGGTTTGTCTCTGCGCCGGGTAAGTAACTAATAGGCGGCCAGGGACAAGCCGCTTCGGAAATACGAACACGGATGAGAACCATGGATTTGACGTGAGAAGAACATTTCGCGCCCGGGCGTTGCGTGGCGGGTCCAAAGAATAAGCGACGGCCACCCCTCGGGTGCACTCGGCAGGGCCGGGCTACTGAGACCTTTTGAAAAAGGCTTCCGTATGTGGGTTCGACTCCCACGCCTGCCATTAGCTTTGGTGAACCTAAAGAAGGAGAGAGCAAATGACACTGATCGACTCATTAATCACTACAACCACACCGGCGCCGCCAAAGATGATCGTCTACGGCCAGCCTGGCGTTGGCAAGACGACCTTCGCAGCATCGGCAGGTGCGATCCTGATCGACTGCGAGAATGGGGCCGGTGTAGTTCCCGGCCTGAAACGTACGCCATACCTGCAGTCATGGCCGCAGATGCGTAATTGGCTCACTGAGATCGCTGATACACCGCCTGAGGGAGTTTCGGCGATAGCTATCGATACCATCGACTGGATGGTCCAGCGGATCATAGAACACGTCGTGCTTGATCTGGACAGTAAGTCAGCCGGCGATATCACCAACACGCTGGGTACAGCTCATGGCGGATACTTCAAGGCCCGTGAGATCGTCCAGAATATCGTCTATCGCGATCTTCTACCGATGCTCAACGCAATCGCAGATCGAGGCGTGGCGATCATTCTTCTGGCCCATGCAGCCAACATCAAGATGACCTCGCCGGAAGGTTTCGATCTGCGTCTGGCTGCACCTGACCTGCCGCAATGGATCGCTCCGCCGTTTATCGAATGGGCTGATGCGGTCCTGTACGCATCGCGTGATGGCGATCAGCGGATGCTTTTGACCGAAGGGACGAACGTTATCCTGGCGAAGAACCGCTACAGCCTGCCCGCCGAACTAACTCTCTCATGGTCTGCGTTGATGCAGGCTCTATCCAAAACCAAAAAGCCAGACCACGGCCTCCGCCTAGTCACTACCTCAGACACCAACACTAAGGAGAACTGATCGATGCCAAATCTGAACGGATTCAATGCCAATGAAGTCGAACCGACCACGAGTTTCGAGCCGCTGCCGGCGGGTAAGTACGTCGCCGCCATTACCGATTCGGAGATGAAGCCCACCAAGAGCGGCACGGGTAGCTACCTGCAGCTGACCTTCACCATCCTTGAAGGCGAGTATAAAAATCGCATCATCTGGGACCGGCTGAACCTCACCAACCCCAACGCCACAGCCGTCAAGATCGCCCGGTCGGAACTGTCGGCGATCTGTCACGCCGTCGGACAGATGCAGCCGCGAGACAGCGTAGAACTGCACAATCTGCCACTGGTGATCACCGTCAAGGTCAAGAAACGCGAAGATACCGGTGAACTGACCAACGAGATCAAGGGATACGCCAGCAAGGATGCTGCCGATCAACAGCCTCAAGCAGCCGTAACAGACAGCACACCACCTTGGAAGCGATAAGGATATTCACATGGTAATGACGCTTCCCTATCCACCCAGTGCGAATCACTACTATCGCAGAGTAGGGCCTCGCACGCTGATCAGCCGCGCCGGTCGCGAGTACCGCAGAGCAATCTGCGCTACTCTGGCCCCCGGCGGCAACAGCGGCAATAGCAAACCGCCGCCAACTGGACGGATCGCTCTGGCAATGGATGCCTTTCCGCCGGATCGAAGGCGTCGCGATCTGGACAATCTTCTCAAAAGCGTTCAGGACTCACTCGCCCACGCCGGAGTCTATAAAGACGATTCGCAGATCGATCTGCTAGTCGTCCGGCGATGTGAGACTACCCCTGGCGGTAAGTTGGAGATCCAAATCCATGATTTTCCGCTAAGTAGCTGCCCGCTGTGCGGCGAACCACACACAGAACCCAAAAAACAATGACCTCAACACTATTTGCCAATCCAAAATCTGACACATCTGCAATTACGTTGCGCAGATACCAGAATCAAGCCGTCGACGCTGTCTATGGGCACCTTGCAAGTCGCGATGATAACCCTTGTGTTGTCATCCCGACTGCAGGGGGTAAAACGCCTGTGATGGCGACGATCTGCCGTGATGCTGTGCAGCGGTGGGGTGGTCGCGTACTGATCTTAGCTCACGTTAAGGAACTTCTCGAACAGGCCGTCGAAAAGCTGCATGTGATGGCACCGGATCTAACTGAGAGGATCGGAGTCTATTCGGCAGGACTAAAGAGTCGCGATACCGATCATCCTATCATTGTCGCTGGAATTCAAAGCGTCTATCGCCGGGCAGCGGAACTTGATGCCTTCGATCTGATCTTAATCGATGAGGCTCACATGATCCCGCCCGATGGCGACGGAATGTACCGGCAGTTCCTCGCTGATGCGAAGGTGGTCAACCCGAACATACGGCTGATCGGCCTGACGGCCACTCCTTACCGGATGACCTGCGGTATGATCTGCGGGCCGGAGAATCTGCTCAATCACATCTGTTACGAGGTTGGCGTTCGTGAACTGATCGCACAGGGCTATCTCTGCCCGCTAAAGACCAAGGCTGGCCGGCGGAAGGCAGATACATCTGGCCTGCATATCCGCGGTGGTGAATTTATAGCCGGCGAGGTCGAGACCTTGATGGATGAAGACTCGCTGGTTCGCTCGGCCTGCCGGGAGATCGTCGATCACGCCCGAGATAGGCGATCGGTGCTGATCTTCGCCTCTGGTGTAAAGCATTCTCTGCACGTCCAGAAGGTCTTGGGTGAAATGGGCCAGGAATGTGGCTTTGTCTGCGGCGAGACTCTGCCATTCGAGCGGGCTGAGACGCTCCAGCGGTTCAAGGATGGCCAGCTGAAGTACCTGGTCAACGTCAATGTACTGACCACCGGCTTCGATGCCCCGAATATCGATTGCGTAGCGTTGCTGCGTCCTACGAACTCACCGGGCCTTTATTATCAGATGGTTGGCCGGGGTTTTCGGCTGCATCCAATGAAGGATAGCTGCCTGGTCCTGGACTTCGCCGGCAACATCATCCGCCATGGCCCCGTCGATGCACTTGAAGTCGAGGACCGAAACTCCGGTTCAGGTGAAGCGCCGGCCAAGGAATGTCCTAAATGCCGGGCTTTGATTCATGCCGCCTACTCTACATGCCCCGAGTGCGGGCATGAATTCCCTCCGCCACAGCGACAGCAGCATGACCGCCAGGCATCCACGGCCGGAATCCTCTCAGGTGAAGTAACCGAAACCGAACACTTAGTCAGAGATGTCTGTTTTAGTGTTCATGCCAAACGCGGAGCGTCTGAAGATTACCCACGGACGATGCGGGTCGATTACCGCTGCGGCTTCAACGATTACCACAGTGAATGGGTCTGCTTCGAACATACCGGATATGCAAGGGCCAAGGCCGAGGCCTGGTGGCGCGGCCGCTCCAATGATCCTGTTCCCGAGACGATCGAACAGGCCGTAGATATCTGCCAGGCAGGCGGCCTCGCCGAAACCAAGGCCATTACTGTTCGATCGGTAACAGGCGAAAAGTATGACCGGATCACGGATTGGCAAATTGGTTCAATCCCGCCGCGTCTTGATGGCAGCGATGAAAGAGATGACGAAAACCTCCCTAGCTGCAACTGGCCACCCGATGACTGTGAGGTGCCGTTTTGATTGCCGAAGCCGCTAAGAGATATCTCGAGGCAGGTCTGTGCGTTCTGCCGGCAAGGGCTGATCAGAAGCGGCCGACTATTACCTGGAAGGAGTTTCAGAAGCGTCTGCCCACGGACGCCGAGTTGTCGGCGTGGTTCGCCAACGACCCGGACGCCGTGTGCATTCTCTGCGGAAGAGCTTCGGGTAACCTGGAGATCATTGATTTCGACGCCCAGGGAGAACTTTTCGATGCATGGTCTAAGCGTATAGACACCGACCTGTTCGACAGGCTGGTCATCGAATGCACGCAATCCGGCGGAAGACATGTAATTTATCGCTGCAAGGAATCCATCTGCGGCAACCTTAAACTAGCCCAGCGCAAGCAGGGCGATAAGATCGTTACCTTGATAGAAACCCGCGGTGAAGGCGGGCTGTTCCTTTGCGATCCGACTGACCGGTATGAATTGATCCAGGGCAACCTGGCGAATCCGCCCGTGCTGACCGCAGCCGAACGCGACCTTCTGCTTCGAGCGGCGTGGGAACTGAATGAATATCTGCCGCCGGTCCAAAACGGCCCGGTACCCGACGTTAGGCCGACGTTGGCCCCAGTGCCCAACACCGGCGGCCATGCTATCACAGATACCACCAATCGCCCCGGCGACGATTTCAACCATCGCGGAGATGTGCGGGCTGTGCTCGAACAATTTGGATGGGTTCGCACCAAGGGCGGTCAAAACGAATACTGGCGACGGCCTGGCAAGACATCAGGCACATCGGCCACCCTCAAGGATCGGGTCTTCTACGTCTTTTCATCCAATGCCCATCCATTCGAGCCGAACCAGGCATATTCTCCCTTTGCCGTCTGTGCGGTGCTGGAACATGGAGGGGATTTCGAGCAGGCGGCTCGGTCTCTGCGCCAGCTCGGATATGGCGGCGATTGTGTGACCGACAACGCAGGAGGAGCTGATATATCAGCGATAGTGCAAATGTCCACTACACTAGACGATTGTCCATCTGATAACGACTGTTCGGCCACCATCGCCGATCCTGGCCCGATGTCCGCAGAGATGCTGCGTGTACCGGGCTTTGTTGGCGAGGTCATGGACCACTGCCTGGACACCGCACCGTATCCGAACCCGGTGATGGCGTTCTGCGGGGCGTTGTCGCTGCTGGCCTTCCTGGCCGGGCGCAAGGTACGCGACAACGGCGACAACCGCACCAATATCTACCTGCTGGGCCTGGCGCATTCGGCGGCGGGTAAGGACTGGCCGCGAAAGGTCAACACTCGCATTGTCCACGAGGTCGGCCTGGCCAACTGTCTCGGTGAACGCTTCGCATCCGGCGAGGGTATCCAGGACGCGCTATTCCAGACGCCCAGCATGGTTTTTCAGACCGATGAGATTGACGGCATGCTCCAGTCGATCAACAAAGCCAAGGATGCCCGCCACGAAGCGATCATGTCCACGCTGCTGACGATGTACTCGTCAGCCAACAGCGTCTATCCCATGCGGCGCAAGGCGGGCAAGGAAACCCCCGGCGTGATCGACCAGCCCAATCTGGTCATCTTCGGCACGGCCATTCCCAATCACTACTACGAAGCTCTTTCCGAACGGATGCTCACCAACGGCTTCTTCGCCCGCATGATTATCCTCGAGGCCGGGCCGCGCTGCACGGGCCAGGAACCGAGTATCCGCGATCTACCGCCCCGCGTACTGGCGACCGCGAGATGGTGGGGCGATTATCAGCCCGGCACGGGCAATCTGGAAGATTGGCATCCGGTCCCGACAGTGATTGAGCACACAACTGAAGCCAAGCGGCTGCTCGTCGAGACGCGCGAGCAGGCCGAGGCCGAATATGCCAAGGCCGAGGCGGGTAGCGATCCGGTGGGCACGACCGTGTGGGGCCGGGTCAGCGAGCAGACTCGTAAGCTGGCGCTTCTGCACGCCATCAGCGAGAACCACACCTCGCCGCGCATCGGACTGGCAGCCGTGCAGTGGGCCTCTGAGTTCGTCATGCACCAGACACGGCGCATGCTGTTCATGGCAGCCTCGCACGTGGCGGACGGCGAGTTCGACGCGCTCATCAAGCGTACGGTCGAGATTCTCAGGCAATGGCGTGAGAGGCACGGTCACGACGCGCTGATGCCAAACTGGGAGCTGCGGCGACGGCTCAAGCAGCGACCCAGCGACTTCAAGGACATCATCCTAGAACTCAAGGAGCGTCGCATCGCCGAGTTCGGCACCGACGCAGCTACGACCAAACCCAAATCAGGATACCGCCTGCTATGAGCACGAAAGAAAACCTCAGAGAAAACCACACGCCACACTTCCAGGGGAGGATTGGCAGGGAGATAACCGCAATAACCACAAGAAAACCGCATGGCCTTGTGAGGTTTTCTCGATGCGGGAAAGTACTGGTAAATAAGGAGAAAGAGAGAGAAGAGAGAGATTACCTCATATATCACACGACCCCATGCACACCCGCGTATATGCCGCCTGTGCGCGTACGCGTGAGGGGGTGCGGCTTTCTGTGCGGTTTTCTTTTCCGAAGCCATACGGCGACACACGCCTAACCCTCGAAAGGAAGTGTGACATGGATTCTACACAATGCTGGTACTGCCAGTTTTACGTGCCCGACGACGACCTGTACCCCAACTGGGAAGAAGACCAGCGCAGCGGCTGTGGCCAAGGCACATGCCATCGCCGATGTCCCGTAGCGCAGAAGCCCAACGACGAAGAGGATCGGGTCGTTCACTATGGCTACTGGCCAGTCGTGCTTTCCGGTGACTTCTGCGGTGACTTCGTATCCAAGTCCGTTAGGCCATAGGTACTTCCCGGCAATGGCTTCTCGGGAGGCCAGTGGGAACAGTCGCACCCATAGGCAGAGTTTGTTTTGGTTGTCCGGTTTTTTAACAAGGAGATTTTCAATGAACATTACCACCAGGAATATTGACGAGATAAAACCCTACGAGGCAAATCCACGCATCAACGATGGCGCCGTAGAGGCTGTGGCTGCCTCGCTGGCTGAATTTGGTTTCCGCCAGCCCATCGTGGTCGATACCGATGGCGTGATCATCGCCGGCCATACGCGGTGGAAGGCGGCCAATAAACTTGGCCTGACCAAGGTGCCAGTGCATGTGGCCGAGGACCTGTCGCCCGAGCAGATCAAGGCCTATCGCATCGCTGATAATAAGACCGGCGAGTTAGCTGAATGGGACTTCGACCTGCTGCCAATCGAACTGAAGGATCTTGAGGCAGCAGACTACGACTTGGGCTTACTGGGTTTTGACGATGACGAACTTGCCATGCTGCTCGATGGTGATCTTACCGAAGGATTGACCGATCCGGATTCGATACCCGAGCCACCGGATGATCCAATCACGCAACGTGGCGATATATGGATCCTCGGTGACCACCGCCTGATGTGCGGTGACAGTTGCAGCGAGACCGATCTCGATAAGCTGCTGGATGGAGCGACTATCGATCTGGTCTCGATGGACCCGCCCTATAACGTCAAGGTCGAACCTCGCAGCTCTACCGCCATCGCAGCCGGGCTCAGTTCCCATCCCGATATGTCCAAATCTTCTAGAAAAATGCATCACCAGCAGTTTGATGTCGGCAGGGGAGCAACCGACCCGGCCAAAGCTCGTAAAAAGATGCGGGCCAAGGATAGGCCGCTGGCCAACGACTTCGTCACCGACGAAGCGTTCGACGAGATGCTCATTGCGTGGTTCGGCAATGCGTCCCGCGTTCTCAAGCCTGGCGGTTCATTTTTCATATGGGGCGGCTACGCCAACCTTGGCAACTACCCCGCTCCGCTTAAAGCGGCAGGGATGTACTTCAGCCAGGGAATCATATGGGACAAACAGCACCCAGTTCTTACTCGCAAGGACATGATGGGAGCGTTCGAGATCTGCTTCTATGGCTGGAAGGAAGGGGCGGGTCACAAGTTCTATGGGCCTAATAATGCAACGGACCTCTGGCACATCAAGAAGGTCAACCCGCAGGCGATGGTCCACCTGACGGAAAAACCCGTCGAGTTGGCTATCCGGTCGATCCAATATTCATCGAAGCCTGGCGACAACGTACTCGACCTGTTTGGCGGCAGTGGCTCGACGTTGATCGGTTGCCAGCAGACGGGCCGCAAGGCTTACCTGATGGAACTGGACGGGCTGTATTGCGACGTCATCGTGCAGCGATGGGAAGAGTTTACAGGGGGCGAGGCTAAACGGGCCGCGACTCAGAAACTATAGATATGCCCGCTAAATCACCCACAATCACCAGTCTCACACCGGTCCAGCTGGCCAAGGTTCTCTCTGCTGCCGGCAGCAGGTCAATCACAGAGGAAATGATCCTTGGTGACATCGACACCGGTGCGCCCGTAAACGGTGACGGTTCTGTCAACCTAATCCACTACACAGCCTGGCTGGTAAAGGCCGCCAGCGGCGGTGGCAGAGGAGAATCCGGTGGCGAATGACCCCCGACAACTTCGGCCATCGAAGCTGACGAGGATGCTGAACTCAACGCCCCTGGGTGAAGTGATCAGCGATCGGCAACTGCGTCGCCACCGCAACCGGGCCGGCTACCGCGTCGGTGACGATAAACATGTGGATCTATTTCGTTACGCTGCCTGGTTGGTGTGGTTGAGGCATAATCCCAAGCCTGACAAGCAACCTACCGACTATGAGGCGATGAAGGAGGCAGCACGCGCCCGTAATGCTGAGATATCAGCTATCGGTCGCGATATCGGTGAGATTCCTGAAGTGGTCGATCCTCAGCGCAAGGCAAAGGCTGCGACGGATTTTAGGTTCTTCTGCGAGGCATACTTCCCGCAGACTTTTTGCCTAGATTGGTCTGATGACCACCTGAAGGTGATCGCCAAGATCAAGCAGGCCGTCCTGCATGGCGGGTTGTTTGCCATGGCCATGCCTCGTGGATCAGGTAAGACATCGCTTGCTGAGACGGCCTGCATATGGGCTATGCTGACCGGGGCACGCGGGTTCGTCTGTCTGATCGGCTCTGACGCCGGACATGCACGGAACATGCTCGAGAGCATCAAAGTCGAATTCGAGACTAACGAGCAGTTACTTGACGATTACCCCGAAGCGGTCTTTCCGATCCATGCCTTAGAGAGGATTCACAACCGTGCCAAGGGCCAGCTCTGCAGCGGCCAACACACACGTATCGTATGGACGGCCGATGAGATCGTACTTCCGACGATTCCGGATTCGAAGGCGTCAGGTGCGATCATCCGCGTAGCCGGTATCGAGAGCCGCATTCGAGGTATGAAGTTCAAGCGCGCCGATGGTAGGGCGGTCAGGCCTTCTCTTGTAGTACTGGATGATCCTCAAACTGATGAATCTGCCCGTAGCGACCCTCAGACCAGAGCCAGGATGGATACTCTCAGCGGCGCGATCCTGAACATGGCCGGGCCAGGTCAGAAGATCGCGGGCGTCATGCCGTGTACGGTAATCCGTCCCGGCGACATGGCCGACCAGATCCTCGACCGCGACAAACACCCCACCTGGCAAGGGGAACGTACAAAGCTGGTCTATTCGTTCGGGACCAATGAAAAACTATGGGATCAGTATGCACAGATCAGGGCGGATAGCTTCCGCAACGATGGTGACGGCCGGGAAGCCACTGAGTTCTATCGCAACAATCGCAAGGCCATGGATGCAGGTTCAGTCATTGCCTGGCCGCAGCGTCACAACACAGATGAGCTATCTGCTCTCCAGCATGCTATGAACCTGAAGTTTCAGGATGAGCGGGCCTTCTGGGCCGAGTATCAAAACGAGCCATTACCGGAAGATGAAGGTGATACTGAAATGCTCACAGCTGAGCAGGTTGCCGCGAAGAGCAACGGACACAATAAGGGCCTGATCCCAATTGGAGCCAGCCACCTGACGATGTTCATCGACGTCCAGGGCAAGGCCTTGTTTTACACCGTTGTCGCCTGGGAGGATGACTTTACCGGCTACGTCGTCGATTACGGTACCTATCCCGATCAAGGACGGCCGTACTTCACCCTCAGAGAGATACAAAAGACACTCGGCCGTGCAGCTCCCGGTACTGGACTTGAAGGTTCGATCTACGCAGGGCTGGAAAAGCTCACTGGCGACTACTTGTTACGACAGTGGCGGCGAGATGATGGGGCGATGCTGAAGATAGACCGCTGCCTGATCGATGCCAACTGGGGTCAGTCGACAGATGTGGTCTATCAGTTCTGCCGCCAGAGTGACCACTCAGCTATTGTGATGCCAAGCCATGGGCGTTATGTCGGTGCATCGAGCGTACCTTTCAGTGAATACAAGCGTAAACGCGGCGAGCGCGTTGGCCATCACTGGCGGATACCCAACGTCCAGGGCAAACGCCAGGTCCGACACGTCCTGATCGATACCAACTACTGGAAGAGCTTTATCCACGCCCGCATGGCTGTAGCGATTGGTGATCATGGATGCCTGTCACTGTTTGGCAGAGACTCTGGCAGGCATCAAATGCTGGCAGAACATATCACTGCTGAATATCGCGTGAGGACCGAAGCTCGCGGCCGCATCGTCGATGAATGGAAACTCCGTGCCGGCAACCCCGATAACCACTGGTTCGATTGCCTTGTCGGCTGCGGGGTAGCGGCTTCTATTCAAGGTGCGGTGCTGTTTGGGACGGAAGTCGCCAGGCTCGCATCGCCCAAGCGTATGAAACTGTCGGAACTGCAGAGGAGCAAACGGTAGATGGCCGACCGAATCTAATCGCTACCGGAGCAGCCTGTCATCGTTAGTGTCGTAAAATTGTCATGACCGATTTACGATGCATCGTAAAATGGTCGCGGGAATGTTCACTTGTGCTTGTGTTTTTGAACATTGAGCACCTTCCACTGAAGCAGAGGGTGGTCCTTAATGCGTTGGCCCATCTCCGTGTTAGCGGTCAGAAGCTCCGGTTTGATTTCGCCAAGGTCGAGGATCTGATCAAGAAACTCAATTTCGTTATCGGACATTGGTAACACTTTGCTAAGCCTCTCGCGGGATTCGGCGATCATGCGATCAGCCCAGTTACCAGGCTTTTGTTTAGCCACAAACTCGCTTCGAATTACCGGCAGGAGTTGGTTTTCGATTTCCACCGCATCGTACCCAACATCATCAATGCTGACCGTTCTCCAATCCTTACGATTCATTGCGCCGTAGATGACAAAGCCAAGGCGTAATTTTTCCCAGTCGATATTCTCTTTTGTAAGCAGATGATGTGTGTCGAAAAGATCCCGGCTTGCATGTCTGGCAAACAGTGCTGCGAGTTTGCCCGCCGCAAGCTCATGTAAATCGAGAACGGGGATTTGATTAGCCGAGTAGGATCCGACTTTGGCATCCAGCATCGTGACCGGCCAGAGCGGAATCCTGTACATGAAGTTCAGATCGACTTCAAGGTTGCCGCCTTGGCCTAACGAACTGTCGTAGCGCAACCGCCACTTGCCTCCGGCGTGATCGGTCGGTACGCGTGTGACGTTCATGCCCTCGCGAGAGCAGACAGCCTGTATGGCTTGCTCGACCTTTGGACGTTCTTCGAGCATTGTCTCGCGGTTAGCAGCGCCGATGTAGTTTAGGTCAATGTCCACGGACAGGCGCGGAATATCAAAGAGAAACAGGTTTAACGCTGTCCCGCCTTTAAGAGCCAGGCGTCCTTTGAGAAACGGATGGCTTTGGAAACCGTTTAATAGGTTCAACAGGTGGATCACTTTTTCCAGAACCTCAGGTCGAAATCCCGTGGCCTGCGATTCACTCATTAGTCTCTGGCGGGAAATCTTCATCCGATATCCTCCCATGACCTTTCGGCCAGGAATGTCGGAATCACAAGGTTCCAGTCGCTTACCAGCTTGCCGCTGATACCTCGCTGCAGGTAGTGTGGTTGTTTCGGGCGCAGTTCGCGCAGCGGATTCAGATGCCGATCTTCAACCATCAGGGACTCAGCGTGTTGGGCGAGGAAATAGCCGACCTTGGCCGCAGTCGTGGCGTTACCGAGAAGCCGCACGTATTCAACGACCAGGTCCAGGTCGAAGTACTCGACCGATTCGAGAGAACGCCAGATCTCTTCCCAACCGCCACCAAGCTTGGGTCGGTCATGTAAGTCGACCAGTGTTCGTTCGAGACTGGCGACCCTAAGCTCGACCCCAGATCTCTCTAGGGTTGTCGTGGCGAAATGCTCTCTGTTCTTGTCGCGTAGTGCTTTGGGAAAAAGAGTGCATTCGAAACGATATGTTCGGAACGTTGTCGTTCGAACCGGCTTGTTGCTCTGGAAAAAATAGCGATCGAATACGGAATGGGCCTTGCCATGCAACTCAAGGGCGGTGTGGTAGGCCAGCACGGCATCGTCGGTCATTTTCGACGCCAGAAGGTACGGATCCACCGCACACGTCTCCGGGTTGCTGCCTGGCGGAACCACAGCATACAGCCCCCTGCGGACGAGAACGAGGCGCCCCTGCTTCCGGTGATGTGCCAGAAGAGCCTTCCGGGTCCAACGGCTCTGGGAACCATTATTCCGTCGGTATTCGACCAAATCATCCGTCGTGAAGACGGGATGGGCGGCAAAGAATTCATGTAAGCTCATGGCTTAACTCCTGGTTGATAATATCGTCACAATGGGCTAATAAAATTAGCCCATAACGCATACATCTTCAAGTAAAGGGTGCTCACAATTGATAATAGCCGTCGAATGGGTAAGTGTTATTAGCCCATTCGGCACACATTATCAAGTTATCTTGCATCGCAAGGCAACGTATGTTCAGGCCATCGTCCTCCCTATGGCATACGGTTCCTGGCAGTCTCAGTCCCTCTGCCTGTCCGGCTTAGTCCAATACAGGCAAAAGAAAATGCCTCCCTGCGCTTATCTTCCGACGGTTTTCGTTTTGACGGGGTAAGTAACTAATAGGCGGCTGCGGTGCGTGGCTGCCGTACGGGAGACTCGATAGCCGACAGCCTCGGCTCTCTCAACTCCAGCACCTCAAGAATATGTAAAAAAAGTCCAGAATCTGCGGCACACATTTGCCTTACCCGCAGAAGTAATAGGGTGAAGGACGCATTCTCTCCATGGCTGATACACTCGATAATTCGATCAAGACCAACGCCGAAGGCCCGGCCAAGGCCAGCGGTGATTCCGGTAGCGTCGAACAGCACAAGCTGACCGACCAGATCGCGGCATCCAAGCACCTTGCCAGCAAGGAGGCCATGGCATCTTCAGGGCTGGGGATCAAACTGGTCAAGCTCTCGCCGGGAGGGGCGGTCTAATGTGGCCCTTTGAACGCAAGCAAAAGACCAGACAGACTATCTCCGGCGCCGGCGAGGCTACGGCGGGCAGGCCAACCGTTATCCGGGCTAGGTTCGACGCCGCCCAAACCACCGCCGACAATGCTCGGCATTGGGCGATGGCAGATTCGCTGTCGGCGGATGGCGCGGCTTCAGCGGATGTCAGGAAAAAACTTCGTGAGCGGAGCCGCTACGAGGTCGCCAACAACTCCTATGCCAAGGGGATAGTGTTGACGCTCGCCAACGACTGCATCGGCACCGGCCCGCGTTTGCAGCTTCTTTCCGGTGACGACGAGACTAATCGCATTGTCGAGACTGCGTTTGGCCGGTGGGCTCGCGCGACAAACCTTGCCGAAAAACTCCGCACGATGCGGATGGCCAAGGCGACCGATGGTGAGACGTTTGCCGTTCTTACGGCCAACCCCATGATCGATTCTCCGGTAAAGCTCGACGTGCAACTCGTAGAAGCTGACTGTGTGGCATCGCCGGTATTATCGATGCTGCCGGTAGCTAATGATATCGATGGTGTCATCCTAGATTCTTACGGTAATCCGAAGAGCTATTGCGTCCTTCGCAAGCATCCCGGCAATCTTTCCGCATGGCAGACCCACTACGACCTGGTGGATGCCGATGCCGTGGTCCACTGGTTCCGTGACGATCGGCCTGGCCAGCACCGCGGCATACCTGAAATAACCCCCGCATTACCGTTATTTGCACAGCTGCGACGGTTTACTCTGGCTGTTATTGCAGCTGCTGAGACCGCCGCTGATTTCGCGGCGGTATTGTTTACTGATTCCCCTGCCAACGGGGAGGCCCAGGCACTTGAGCCGATGGATGTAGTCGATCTGGAAAAACGCATGGCCACGGTCCTGCCTGATGGCTGGAAACTCGGCCAGATCAAGGCCGAGCAGCCGGGAACCGGATATGCTGAGTTCAAGCGTGAGATTCTCAATGAGATCGCCAGATGCTTGAACCTGCCTTATAACATCGCAGCCTGCAATTCCTCGGGCTACAACTACGCCTCCGGGCGACTTGATCACCAGACCTACTACAAGTCCATTCGCGTTGAACAGGTACATTTGGCTGAAGCTGTGCTGGACCCGATCTTCACTGCCTGGCTTGCTGAAGCCCAACTCCTGAGCGAATTTGCTTTCCTGCGCACGATGGACGTCCCGCACCAGTGGTTCTTCGACGGCACCGAACACGTCGACCCGGCCAAGGAAGCCAACGCTCAGGCTACCCGCCTGACCAGCAACACCACAACACTCGCAGCTGAATACGCGCGTCAGGGCAAGGACTGGGAGACCGAACTTCGCCAACGTGCCAAAGAACAGACGTTGATGAGAGAACTCGGTCTGGCTGAGAACCAAGAGACGGCCGAACCAGCAAATGATCAAGACGAGGAGGTCGACACGGATGTCGAGCAAGAACAAGCAGCCTGAATATCTCATGTTCCGTTGTCCGCTGACCATAGAGGCGGCCGGGAGTGAGCCTAAATCAATGCCGCGATTCCACATGGTCGCCTACACCGGCGGGTTGATGCCGATTGCAGGCTTCCCGCACCCGGTAGTGGTTGATCTGGAGGGGTTGGCCATCGACCGCCAGGATATCCCAGTTAGGTTAGATCACAACCCGCGTCAGGGAGTGGGGCACACCCAGCGTGTGGTGGTCGAAAACGGCCAGGTTATCGCCGAGGGCCTTGTTAGCCGCGATACATCCTGGGCACGCGACGTGGCCAAATCAGGAACTAATGGCTTCCCCTGGCAGGCCAGCATCGGAGCTGCCGTCGTAGATGCCGAGTTCATCCCTAACGGCCAGCAAGTAACAGTTAATGGAAGGACTTTCGACGGACCACTGCATGTGGTCCGTAAGGCCATCCTCAAGGAAATCTCATTCGTCGATAGCGGCGCAGATACCAATACCAGCGCCCGAATTGCCGCCAACAGCAAGGAGCAAGCTTCCATGGACCGAAACGATACCGACACCATCACCCAGGACGCGTCTCAGCCTGACGTCCAAGTTACTGAGACTGAAACGCCAAAGGACACTGTCCATACCACCGAACCTGAATCGCCCCAGACCCAGGAGCCCAAGCCGCATACAGAGCAGGCGACATCGACTCCCGATCGCATCAATGCATCTGCCTCAGATGACGCGGTAACTCAGATGCGTCAAAACATGGCCGCAGAGACTCGCCGCGTCGAGACCGTACGAAAGGTCTGTGGGGGTAAGTTCCCTGATATCGAGGCAAAAGCTATCGAAGAAGGCTGGGATGAATCTAAGACCGAACTGCATGTCCTGCGAGCATCAAGGCCGCAGGCACCAGCCGTTCACGTCCGGACCAGCAACTCCAGTCCGCAGGTCTTCGAGGCTGTCGCGCTGATGGCCTCTGGCTTAGCCAATTCGCGGATTGAGGCGATCTACGCCGAGCCGATCCTCGAAGCTGCCGATAAACTGCGCGGCGTAGGTATCCAAGAGTTCTGCGAGCTTGCATCCGGTCAGCATCTGCCGCGATTCAGACGAGATGCATCCGGCTGGTTGGAGGCTGCCTTCAGTACTGCCAGCCTGCCGGGGATCCTCTCCAACATTGCCAATAAGATGCTCCTCGATGGATACACCTACATCGAAGATGCTTGGAGGAAGATCGCAAAGATCGCCTCGGTCAATGATTTTAAGGAGCACAGCCGCTACCGGATGACAGGCTCGTTTAAGTTTGAGCAGGTCGGTCCTGACGGCGAGCTCAAGCACGGCAAACTTGGTGAGCAGCAGTTCGGCCAGAAGGCCGACACCCACGGGATCATGTTCGCCCTGACACGCCAGATGATCATCAACGATGACATGGGCGCGTTTACCGATATCCCCCGTCAGATCGGAATGGGCGCAGCCGAGGCCATCGCAGACGCAGCATGGGGTTTATGGCTGTCCAATCCAGTTCAGAAAGACGGCAAGGCATTCTTTCACGCCGACCACAGCAACTATGTCGCTGGTGCCGATACCGCACTGACCGTAGATGGTCTGACCGATGCCGAAGTACTTTTTGGCAAGCAGACCAAGCCTAACGGCAAGCCGCTTGGGATCGCCCCGGCGATCATGCTCGTTCCGACGGCCTTGAAGGTTCCGGCTGAGATGCTTATGAAGAGCCTCCAGTTAAACGAGACCACCACCGCCAATAAGGGTAAACCATCAACCAATCCGCATGTTGGCAAGTTCGACGTTGTCTCCAGTGTCTACCTGTCCAACGCCAGCTTCACCGGGGCATCGGATAAGGCTTGGTACCTGCTGGCTGACCCCAACCGCCTGCCGGCCATTGAAATCGCCTTTTTAAACGGAATCGATCGGCCTACGGTAGAAAAGACCGACGCTGACTTCAATACGCTGGGCATTCAGTTCCGCGGCTACATCGATTTCGGTGTTCGCGAGCAGGATTACCGCGGCGCATTGAAGATGAAGGGCGAAGCCTGATAGGTAAGACTCATCCTTCGCTGGACGGTCTGGTTCTTTCAAATAATCAAGGAGTAACAACTCATGGCAACAGCCAACTTCATTCATGACGGCAAGGCAATCGACTACACACCCGGCGCGGATGTTTCGGCAGGGGATGTAGTAGTTCAAGGCGAACTGGTAGGCGTAGCAAAACTCGATATCACCTCGGGCTCCCTCGGCGGACTGGCGGTAACGGGCGTATTCGACCTACCCAAAGCCTCCGGTGACGGCGGGATCGCAGCAGGCGCGGAAGTCTACTGGGACGTCGCAGAAATCGTCGCCAAGACCGATGACGAAACCGCTGCCAATAAGAAACTCGGCAAGGCTGTCGCAGCTGCGGCCGACACGGACACGACCGTCCGCGTTCGATTGAGCCAATAAAACGGAGGCTCTGCTGTGGGTGACCTGTTAAGGCAAGGAAGCCAGTGGCTGGCAGGCATGCTAACACAGCACGCGGCCAGCCCGGTTACCTACCGACGTGACGCAACGGAGCTTGAACTCCAGGCCACTTTCGGCCGCACTGAGTACGAGGTCGAAGACGATCACGGCCTGCGGGTCGGAGCAGAGGTGATGGATTTCCTGATCGCAGCTGGTGATTTCATCCCGACGTTCGGCGAGCCGCAAGTAAGTGACGAAATCGTAGCGGACGGCGTTGTATTTGAAGTGATGAGCCTGGCCGGGCAAGGGCACTGGCGATGGTCGGATCCGCATCGGACTGCTTTGAGGATACATACGAAGGAGATTGGCAGCGAATGAGCGAATGTTGCAAACAATCAGGCTGTCAAAGTCTCGGTGAAGATAGGTTCGAGGATGTCTGCAAGCCGGAGTTTGAATCGATCCACACCAAGCTAGACAAGCTAGATGAATCGATCCGCGGCAACGGCAAGCCTGGCATCCAGCTTCGACTGGACCGTTTGGAGTCGGCCGAAGCTGTGCGATCACAGCTGCTTTGGATCATCGCAGGTGCAACTGTAACTCTGGCATTGGGTGCGACCTGGAAATTAATCTTCGGAGGTTGATAGAGCCATGGCATTGGTAACCGACATCTCAGATGCAGTTGTAACGGAACTTGCAGGTGGTGCATTCAGCCAGAGCTTCACACCGCAGCGACGTGTTCTGCCCGAGCATGAGCTTGCTGATCTTAAGAGCCTGAGCGTAACGGTCGTGCCTCGCGGTGTCGAGATCACAGGATCATCCCGAACGATGAGCCAGCACGATGTGCAAATCGACATCGGCATTCAGAAGAAGATCGGCAAGGCTACCGACACTGAAGTGGCGACGCTGCTGGGTTTGGTTGATGAGATCGTTGACTTCCTCAAGCGACGGACTCTCCAAGCCGCCCCATGGGCGGCATGGATCAGGACCGCCAATGAGCCGGTCTACGCCCCCGATCACCTGGCCGAGAAGAGGCTCTTTACATCAGTTTTAACACTGACCTACCGGGTGCTTAAATGAACAACGCCATAGCACGAAAGATTGATGTGACGACGGATTACCAGCCGCTGGCACCCGAGCAGATGGTCGCAACAGTTACGGTTTCTGCGCCGCCTGCCAATATCGCTAATATCTTTTTGCTTGGTGATACCGGCGACGACGTTCCGATTGCTCCAGGCGAATGGCACACCTTCTACAGCGTCGATATCGCGAGCGTGCAGGTCAAAGGTACCGCAGGCGATATCGTCACCGTTATCGGAGGCACCTGGTAATGCCATACTATCGCAATTACCAAGGCCTGCTGGCATCTTCTGGCCAGACGACTATGCGGCTTTTAGGCGACGCCGGATATCATGGCGATCCGGGCTTCAAGCCGGCTCCCAGGTTCACATCCGTAGGTGATGGCGGAATAGTATTTGACCGGGCCACTAACAGGATGTGGGTAAAAGATCAGCGGCTGATGGTGCCAGACTCGGATTCAGCTGCCCAGGTCCAAATTCCGCGGGGCGATTGGCAAGCAGCTACTACCTACGCCTTATATGACCTGGTCAGCGAAGATCCTTTGAACGCAGGCCTGTTCTATGTTTGCGTGGAGGCCCACATATCCTCCGGCAACTTCACGAACGACCTGAACGACGGCAAGTGGGTTGATACGTTCTGGGCGACTACGGCGACGTCGCTTTCTGGCCAGTGGCGAGAGGCATGTTTTGGATCTACGAACGCGATAGTCAATGCCGTTGAATACGGCGGCTATACCGACTGGAGGCTACCGACACAGTTGGAATTTGCCTCACTGATCGATTGGGAACGTGACGGCTACTTTGGCGAAAGTGCATGGTTCTGCGCCGACTCGATCAAGGCCCCGAACGACCAGATGTTTTGGACGTGTAACGTTTTGGCCAGCGATACGGATTTTGTTTGCCAATATGGGCCAGAGAACGAGTTTTCCACGGCCCATTACACCGGCGTTGGTGCAATCGTACTCGTCAGGGGAGGTTGATCGTGGCTAAGGAGATGACATACCTGCCGGATAGGATCGAAGGTCGCCTTGGCCGGATCTGGACCAAGCAACCAGATGGCGGGATTAAGATAACCCAGCCGAGCGAGACTACCTGCGAGATCACTCCATCGGCTCTGGCAAGACAGAGACAGACACTGGTAGCCAGGCTTCAACGCGCCCAGAAAGAACTGAACTGGTTCGACAAGCGAACCCAGGATGTTGCTGCTCTACAGGCAACGGCAGTGGAGACGCTCCCATGATCGGGATGGACATAAAGCGGATGTTCTTTGATCGCAAGGCGGTTACAGGCGCAGCCGACCGTGCGACGCGGCGGGTGTTTAGTAAGTTCGGTGCGTTCGTAAGGCGCACCGCCCGCAGTAGCATCCGTAAACGTAAGCGTGCAAGCAGCCCCGGCGAGCCGCCATCCAGCCGGACCGGCCTGCTGAAGCGATTCATCTTCTTCGGCTATGACCGCACAAAACGTAGCGTGGTCATCGGCCCCCAGAAATTGAACCAGAGTATCGGCGATGCTCCCGAGGCACTGGAATATGGCGGGACGTCCACGGTCGTCGAAGGACTCAAGAGCAATCGACGCAAGCGAAAAGTGAAGATCGCCGCGCGGCCTTATATGGGCCCGGCCTTCGAGAAGCAGCGGCCGCAACTGCCGGCTATGTGGCGAGATTCGGTTAAGCGATAACGCAGGAGATAAGCGATGTCTACAACTTTCGTATTGGGTATGAACGCAGGGCTTTATCAAGGGGCAGCTGGCTCGACAACTCCAGGCTCGATGAGCGAGGTGGACAACGTCCGCGACGTGACGCTCAGCCTTGAGGCCGGCGAGGCCGACATCACCACGCGAGGCAACTCCGGCTGGCGTGCTACCGCACCGACGCTTCGCGAGTGTACCGTCGAGTTCCAGATGGTCTGGCGGCCAGGCGATTCGGTCTTCGAGGCGATTAAAACCGCGTTCCTTACATCTACGACGGTCGCACTGGCCGTGCTGGATCAAAAGACGGGCGTCTCAGGTGCTCAAGGCCCGCTGGGGGATTTTTCGATCACGAACTTCTCGCGTAACGAGGCATTGGAAGAAGCCATCGTCGCAGATGTAACAGCCAAGCTCGCCGTATTCGTCGAGTGGTATGAGGGAGCGTAATGAAGACATTCACAGACGCAGCCGACAGGACGTGGACTATCAGCCTTAACCTCGGTACGGCCCTGGCCGTCAAGGATGCTCTTGAAATAGACCTGCTCCAACCCGAAGCCGGCGATCCGCCGCTGCTGACACGACTGGGCACCGATGAGATGCTGTTGGGCGAAGTGATCTGCTGCCTGCTTTCGGGACAGTTCGAGACGCACAAGGTGACCGAGGCTGATGTGCGGGCAAGTTTTGACGGTGCGACGCTACTAGCTGCCCAGAAGGCGTTTTACGAGGAGCTTGTGGGTTTTTTCCAGAGCCGCGGCCGAGCCGACCGAGCCCGCGCCGTACAGACCCAGGCTCAGATGATCGACAAGGCAATCGTGGCCATAGAAACCAAGATCGGCGAGATCGATGTGGATGCAGCGATCCATGGCGTGATGTCTGGTTCCTCGCCGGAGCCATCGGCGTCGATCCCAGAGAGTTGACGTTGCGACAACTGCTGTTGATGGCCGAAGGCCACGGCCGGGATGCATGGGGCCGGTTGTCGGTGCTGTTGGCGCTAACCGCAAACGCCCACCGCGACCCGAAAAAGGGCAGGGCATTTAAGCCGACCGACTTTGATCCATTCGGAAAAGAGCCGGGCGAGGTAGTCCAAGTGAATCGAGA
>SDBS01001840.1_pt1 | contig 21398 bp, 18 predicted proteins | sample 2277091 | NCBI WGS metagenome assembly SDBS01 (sample SAMN10404972, study PRJNA504765) | marine sediment metagenome | isolation source: marine sediment core GS10_PC15, 163 cmbsf | place: Arctic Ocean: Southern Knipovich Ridge | collected 2010 | reverse complement strand
CGGATGGCCGACCTGGCTGCCAAAGGCGACCCGGACAAAAATTTAAAGCGCATAGTAAAGCTCGGCGAGAAGATAACCAGCGATCCGCTGTGGGTGGACGCCATTCAGGGCTTCAAGCACCGCCTGGAGATAAACCACCCGTTGATGGATATCGCGCGGCGGTTCATGAAGGAGTTCAACCCCAACGTGCGCCGGCGGCTCCTCACCAACCTCGTCGTCAAAGAGGCCCTCATCGGCGCCGACAGGCGGCACAAGATCGAGGAGGAGATCGGCTTCTACCCGCCGACGCTGCTCGTCATCTCGCCGACGATGCGTTGCAATATAACCTGCACCGGCTGCTACGCGGCGCAGTATCCCAAGAAGTACGAGATGGAGCCGGAGCTCATCGACCGCATCTTCGCCGAGGCCAAGGAGATGGGCATCCACTTCATCGTCATCTCGGGGGGCGAGCCGCTCTTCCACCCCGACATGATGGACCTCGTCGAGAAGCATTCGGACATAGCGTTCCTGATGTATACCAACGGCACGCTGATTGACGAAAAGATGGCCAAGCGCATCGGCGAAACCGGAAACCTGATACCCTGCATCAGCCTGGAAGGACTTAAGGAGGAGACGGACCGGCGCCGGGGCGACGGCGTATTCGAGAAGGCGTCGGAGGCGTTCGATTATATGCGGAAAGAGGGCGTCTGCTACGGCTTCAGCGCCACGTGCACCCGCTACAACCTCGACGCCATCACGAGCCCCGAGTTCATCGACTTCGTGGAGCGTAAGGGTTGTACGATGGGGTGGTACTTCGTATATATCCCCATCGGCCGCGACCCGGATACGTCGCTGATGCCGACGCCGAAACAGCGCTATACGTTGGGCGCGCGCAATCGGCGCGTCCGCGAGACCAGGACCATTTTCGCCGCGGACTTCTGGAACGACGGCCCCCACGTCGACGGCTGCATCATGGGCGGCAAGCGGTATTTCCACATAAACGTCCACGGCGACGTCGAGCCCTGCGTCTTCGCCCAGTTCACGGTCGACAACGTTAAGGACAAACCGCTCGTGGAATGTTTGCGGAGCAGGATGTTCAAGGAGCTCCGCAGCAGGCAGCCGTTCAGCAAGGACCTCCGGAGGCCGTGCGCCATCATCGACAATCCGTCCGTACTGCGGGAGTGCGTCCAGCTCGGCGGCGGCCGCCCGTCGTACTCCGAAAACGCCAAACTTCTCACGGACCTGGCCGAAGACCTCGACGCCTACGCCGGAAAATTCGAGGCGGAGGTGGACCAATACAGCCGCGAACTGGATGCCGATCCGTACCGCGACTTCGGCGAGGTCGAGCAAACCGGGTGGGTGCCGCCGTCGAAGGAAAAGCAACGGGTCAAAACCCGCTAAGTTACTCGTACCGATGCCACGAAAAACCCCCGCTCGCAGCGGGGGTTTTTTAAGACGACGCCTTGATTTTCGGCCGGCGTTTGTTATACTTTCTGAAGGGGTGTGCGATGCCGCAGAAGACAACGCAGGAGGAAAGATGCGCACTTTTACTTTACTCGCGATAATCGTCGTGGCCGCGGGTTGGGCCTTCGCCCAGGACGCGCCCGCTCGGCCTGCTTTGACCTTTATGCCTTTTGGCGACGAATCGCCCGGCGCGGGGGCGGAGTTGCCCCCCGTCCCCGGGATGCCGTTCGACGTCGAGGCGCCGATGCCGTGGCTGGGCGACGGCATTCCCGCGGTGTTGGAGCTGGGGCTCGAGCGCTCCGCCGCGGTCAATCTTGTGTCGCGGGCGGACCTGGCGCTCGGCCTCAAGAAAAGCCGTGGTGTGGAGCTCGCGCCCGATACGCGGATAGGCGACGTCAGCGACGTCGCGAAGCCGGAGGGCGTAACGTACGTGGTGGCCGGGTCGTTTTTCAAGGAGGGCAAGGAGCTTTCTTTCAAGGTCCGGGTTTGGCCCGTCGGCGAAGAAGTGCTCCGCGTCCCCCAGCTCGAGGTCGTGGAGAAGAGCAGAGCCGAGCTGGAGCTCCTCGGCCGGGAGTTGGCGGCGTTGGGCGAGGAGCTGACGGTGCTTATGACCGACCCCTCCCTCGCCTGGGAAGACAAGAAAGGCCGGGCCGCGGAGATCCGCGCCGAGATGGACGCGAAGGACAAGCGGATGGCCGAAATCGGCAGGGGAATAAGGAGTGAGGTCCCCGCCGAGTACGCCGTGGAAGTGAATAAGGCGCGGTTAGAGGAATTGAAGGAGCTGGGCGCCGAGCTGCGCGAGGTTTTAACGAGTACGACGTTAACTCTCGACGAGAAAGAACGCCGCGCGGCGGAAATACAGGCCGAAATAGAGAAGAAGGTTGAGCGGATAGCGGAAGTCGTCGTCGTGATCCCGAAAGGGAGTTCCGAGGAATTCGCGGGAGAAGTGGACGACTTGTTCTCTTTAATTGACGACGCCGCCAAGTTCGTACTCGAGGCGACCGGTGCCGGGACCGCGGGCTACGTCGCGCGCCAACCGACCTCGGATATGGAGGCGTTCAAGTGGTTCGCCAAGGGCTCTTCCCGGTACTACACCGGCGAGCAGATCAGCTTCTTTTTGCGCGCCGCCGACAAGGACCCCACATTCGCCGAGGCCCATCTGCGTTTGGGCGCGGCTTACCTGAAGGAGAAAGCGTACGCCGACGCCGCGGCGCAACTCGAGGAATCCCGCGGCCTGGCCGATTACTATCCCTCCGCCGCGGTAGCGTTGGCCGCCGTCTCGCGCAAAGAGGAACCGGAGAATACGGAGGCGGCGGAGTACTTCTACCGGGAGGCGCTGGCCGTCGACCCCTCGTACGCGCCCGCGTTCGACGGCTTGGGCGGCATGTATTTCGCCGCCGGCGACTACGAGAAAGCGCGCGAGAGCTACGATAGATTTATAGCCGTGTGGCCCGCGAATAAGGACGGTTATTACGCCCTCGGCAATACGTTGTGGCTCATGGGCAAAGACAGCCAGGATTGGAAATCTCTTCTCCGGGCGGCGGTCACGTCCTACGAAAGGTCCTTATCTATCGACCCCGACTTCGCGGCCTGTCATTATAACCTGGCCTCGGTGTATAAGATCTTCGGGGACGTGGAAAAGGCGAGCTATTATTACGTGCAATATATCAAGCTCGAGCCCAAGTCCTCCAAAAGCAAGGATATCGTGGAGACGGTCGAGGGGTGGCTTCCCAAATTTGCGCCGGGCTCTGCGATACGAGAAGAAGTCGAAACGGCCATAGACGACTGGAAGGCGGAATACGGTCAGGAATAAGATACGGCCGGCCGCAGCAGAAGAAGAAAGAAGGGGCCCCGACGCGGGGCCCCTTTCGCGTGCGCCGCTCGGGTTTTGGTTAACGCACGAGGACGAGCGTCTTCGTGGAGGGGGGCGCGGCTTCGCCGGAGCGAAGGCTCGCCAGGTATACGCCGCTCGCCACCGGTACGCCTCGGCTGTCGGTGCCGTCCCAATCTACGACGTATTTGCCGGGGGCTTTAGCCTCTTCGACGAGGGTGCGTATTAGTTTTCCGGAAATATCGTATACCGCTATCGACGTCGTGGATTCCGCCCTTTCGACGGCCGCCACTTCGTACGCGATGCTGACGCGCGTCGCGAACGGATTGGGGAAGCACTTCGTGATGGTGCTTCTGGCCTTGGTCGCGCTCCCGCCCACGGCCCGTATGGCTTTGGGGCCGTAGGTATAGGACCCGCCGGAGGAAAGGCGCTCCTCGAGTTTGTAATAGTAGATGACGCCGTTTTCCACTTTGTCGTCGCGGTAGTTGTACGAGGACGTCGGCTGCTCGTCGACGGACGCCAACTCGAAGTATACGACGTTACCGCTGAAGGCGTCTTTTATGCCCTTGAAGACGGTCCATCCCGAGCGGTCGGTACTCCGGTCGGCTTTCCAACGAATCGTAATGCCGCTGCCGCGCGCCGAAAGCACGAACGTTTGACGTATTCCGGTAAGGGCTAGGTATTTGCCGGTGCGCCAGTGGTTGCCGCCGTACATGGGCCAGGGGTTGACGGAAGGGTCGTAGGCCGCGTCGGTGCGGAACACCTCGACGTAGCCGTTCTGCGCCGCCACGACGATGTCCATGAAACCGTCGTCGTCCACGTCCGCGGCCGCCGGCGTGGAGGTAATGCCCGTACCTTGGAGTTTAATGGGGAACCCGTCGCTAAGCGCGCCGTTTTTCTCGAAGGCCAACAGGGACCCGTCGTACGTGGTGAGTAGTATTTCGGGGAGGCCGTCCCCGTCGGCGTCGATCACCAGCGGAGCCGCCGCTACGGTGCGGTTCAGCTGTTTGGGGAAGCCCGGCTGCGGCCTTCCGCCGGCGTCGAAAGCCGCGAGCGTCGCGCTGCCGATATGCGTGGCGCCGCCGACGAATACCAACGTTAGTTTGCCTCGGCCGTCTAAGTCGCCCACGGCCGCGGGAGCGGTTATGGGCTTGGAACCGAGGGATTGCGGCCACCCCGCGCGAACTCTCCCGTCCGCTTCGAGGACGTACGCCGACCCGGCAGCGGTGCCCACCAGGACCTCCGTTCGACCGTCGCCGTCTACGTCGGCCAATACCGGCGCGCCGACCACTTCGCCGTCCACCGTCGCCGGCCAGCCCGGGACCTCAGCGCCCGAGGTTGTAAAGGCGTGGATTTGCCGGTCGGCCGCGGCGACTACTTCCGGCCGGCGGTCGCCGTCGAGGTCTCCTATCGCCGGGGCCGTGGACGAACCTTCGAGCGGGACGGGCCACCCACCGACCGACGTGCCGTTACCGTGGAGGCCGTAAAGCCCGGCGCCGCCCGCGGCGAATATTTCGAGGCCGCGGTAACTGGTGAAGTCTTGGACCGCGGGGCCTTCGACGCCGGCCGCCAGTTTCTGCGGCCACCCCGGGACCGGCATTCCCCGCCGGTCGAAGGCGTAGATATTGCCGTCGGCCGAGACGTGGACGATTTCCAATACCTTGTCGCCGTCCAGGTCGGCGAGTACGGGCGAGTTGCGCTCCCCGCTCCGCGCCCCCGTCGAGACCGGGAATCCGGGCAGGAGTTGGCCCCGCGAGTTGAATAAGTTCAGCTTGCCGTCCCAGGTGGTAATCGCGATTTCGCGGCGGCCGTCGCCGTCGATGTCCGCCACCGCGGGCGACGACCCGTGGTAGGAACCGCCGGTCGCGGGCCACCCGGAAAGATAACGCGGCGTGTCGGCGGCACACGTAGCCGCCGCCAACGTCACTACGCATAATATTGTTAAGCGCGTTATGTAACGGCGCGGGCCCATTTCCATTCTGTTTTAATTATACTAGAAAGCGGCTTCGATTTCCAGTTTTAATTCGCGTCCCCGATTTTCCTCGAAATCGCCCGACGTCTTTAAATCGTAGCTCGGGTCCCACCATATCTCGGCGTACGTCAGATCTATTTTTACGCTCTCGTTAGGCGCGTGCGATAGATGGGGAATGAAGGCGGCGCTTAGTATGGTGTCTTCCCGGACCGTGGTGAGGGGGCTGTCTACGGCGCGGCGGCTCGGGTTGATGTAGCGGGCGCCCACGCCGATGAACGTGTTTTCCGTGAGGAAAAACTGCGGCTCGGCGAAGAGGAGTACGTAGTCGTTCGTGTCTATGCCGTTGCCGAAGGTGCTGTGATAGTTGGACCGCCACGCCTCGTAAAGCGCGGCCCCCCGCAGCCACAACCGCGGCGGGATTATGCGTACGCCGAAGTCGGGGTAGAATTGAATAAGCCGGCCGCCGGTCGGGTTTTCTACGCCGCTCTCGTCCGCGAAGACGTGGTACGCCGCGACGGCGTATAGGTCCCACGTCGAGAACTTCCACGACGCTTCGACGCCGGCGTGGACGGTGTCGCCCAACGTTCCCAGTTCGCCTCGGGGCTCGCGGGCCAACGTATTCTCCCGCCAATACAGGTGGCGCCAGAACTTTGGAATGGCCGCCGCGTAGTGCGTGTCCCACAGCGATTTCAGGTCGGTCGTTCTCCCCTCCGTCGCCAGGAAAAGGCCGAAGTTACTCACGTAGCAGCTGGCGGCGACGATCGCCTGGTGCTCGAGCCCCGCGCCCACGTCCAGCGACGCCGCGACCGGCCCGAATTCGCGGGCGGCGCGCACGCCGAACGGGTCCAGGTACGCTACGAACGAGACCGGGTCGATGCGATTTATGAGCTGGTTGTAGTAGCCGCCGTGGCCGTAGCGGACGTCGAAGCCGCCCACCGTCACGTCGGTCCCCCGCCACAGGTCGCTAAACTCGACGTTGACCTGCTCCAACGACGCGTATACGTACTTGCTGTCGGCGTGTTCGATCAGGTAATATTCCCCTTCCGCCGGCTCGAGGAGGCCGTAGCGGTAAAATATCGATTGCTTGCGGTCGTCGAACGTGAACTCGACGTTCGCGGCCAGGTTTTCGTCGAAGACGGCGCGGATGCCTATGTCCGCCTCCAGACGAAAATTGTACGTCGGGTCGCCGTCCTTCACGATGTCGTCGGCCCGGCCTTCCTCTGCGACGGGTTCCGGAACAGCCGCCGGCCCGACGCCGCCTTCCGCGAAGTCGTCGGTGACGGCCCCGTACAGGTGGCCGTAAACCTCGACCTCCGCGGCCCAACAGGCCGCCGCCAGGAACGTTAAAAACGCGATTACCACCGAACGAGCACTCATAAGGCTTTACTCCTTTACGAATTTTCGCGAATGGCGCTTAATACTTTTCGGAAACTCTCCGTCGCCGCGTCGTCGTAGAGAACGAAGACGATCCGTTTGAGCCGGGGCGTCTCGCGGGTGGACAGATATTTTACGGTTTGCCCGAGCATGGCCTCGGCGGCCTTGTCGTACGGCATTCGCCCCACGCCGGTGCCCAGAGCCGGGAAGGCGATCGACTTGAGGCCTATGGATTCCGCGTCCTCGAGCGCGGCCCTCGTCGCCCGGGCGATAGTTTCGGCGTCGGTCTTGCGGTCGTCTCCCATAACCGCGGCGTGAATGACGAACTTCGCCGGTAACAGGCCGGCTCTGGTGCGGGCCGCCTCGCCCAGGCCGACGGGAGCCTTTTCGAGCGCCTCGCGCTGCACCGTGGGGCCGGCGCGCTTCGCGATGGCGGCCGCGACGCCGGCGCCCATCACGAGCGACGTGTTGGCCGCGTTCACGATGGCGTCGCTCCGCCAGCCGGTGATGTCCCCTTGCGCGAGTTCGACGACCGTGTCGCCGACAACTAGTTCATCGACCATATCCTTACCCCTGATTAGTCGCGCCGCCGGCGGCCGCGTTACTCAGAAACAGGCGATTACGAAGGCGTACGCTTTATCGTAAATCAAGTAAGCTCCCCAGTCGCGTTCGTCGAGGTCTATACCGGAGGCCAGTTTGAAAGCGTAATTGGGGCCGAATTTGTATTCCAGCGATATCGGGACGCGGTTCTCGTGCCACCGCCACGTTTCGACTTCTTGGGAGGCGAGTCGGGTTTTCTTTATATTCAAGGTCTCGCCCATGTATCCGGTTTCGAGGTAGAGCTCGCGCCAGGTGCGCAGGCGCCAGAGTAGATGGACAACCAGTTCCGTTTTATCGTAGAAGTAACTTTGGAGCGGCTCGTCGTCGAAATCGAACCGCCGCGTTTGGTGGCGGCGCTGGAAGCCGACGCGGAGCCGGTGGCGCCCCGGCGGTTGGAAATAAAGGCCGCCGCCGTGAGAGGCCAGCGTCAACCGGCCGTCGTAGTTCTCTTCCAACTGCGGCTCGACGGCGGGCGGGTCCGTAAGTCGCCGCGTCTCTTCCCACCAGTTGGCTTCGCCGCGGTAATACGCCTCCAGGTTCGCCGGCAGCGTCTTCCACGTCGTGAGAGAGCCGTACCGTTCGGCGTAGCGCCGCGTCCAGTCGGGCTGTTGGCCGTAGAAGTAGGTGTAGTTTTTCGTCGACGGCGTCCGCCAAAAACCCTCGCCCTCCAACCTGAAACCCCAAGGGAACGACCAGGCCGCGGCGAATTCGTACCGCCGGGGGCTTTTCTCGAACATCTCCTCGTAGCCCTCGTCGTACGACGAGCGCCGGAAAGAGTAGTTGTTATCGAAGTCGATGGCGGTGTAGCCGACTTCGACGTAGCGGTCGCGGTCGTAACGGAACTTGGTCGTGAAACCGGCGTCGGAGTAGCGCTTCCAGAACGTCGGCTCCGTCCGCACGCCCAGCTTGAACCAGCGCCAAAGGCCGAATTCCAGCTCGAATTCGTTGAGTTGGCGCTCTTCCCACAACGGCTCGAGTCCCTCGTAGCGGTTGTAGCGGTAGAGGAAACGGAACCAGCTCGTGAAATCGGCGGCGACCTTGACCTCCTGGTCCAGGAACCATTGTCGCACGTTAAGGCTGCCCATCGCGAGGCGGACGCCGACGTCGTTGTCGGCCCAGATGCGGTCCCAGTCGCGGTCGTACGAGAGTTGTACCAAATCCATCGCGTATTCCTTGTCGAATTCCTCCTCGATAGGGTACGGCCCCGGCACGTACTGGCCCGCGGCGGGCCCGGCCCCGCAAGTTATCGCGAGTACCGCCGTTACGTTTTTCCAATATTTAGGAAACCTACCCATATGCCATAATACCCCCTTTGCGGGGGGCGTACAATAGTAGCCGATACCCGGCCTTCTGTCAACCGAAATCCACATTTATAACCGCCCGGGCAGGACGGCGCCGTGGCCGCATAACCTTATTATTAAGGCCGCGGCCACGACGGCGGCGAAAGCCGCCGCCAACCCCCAATCCCACACCGACGCCGGTCGGGAGCCGTACGGCGTCGGCCTCTTCGTCGCGCGGTATCCGCGGAGCTCGAGCGACGTCGCGAGCTGGTCGGCCGAGCGCAGGCTATACAGGAATACAGGTACCACGAGCGGCAGCGACCGACGAGCCTGCGACAGGAAGTTGGAGCCGAACTCGAGGCCGCGCGCGCGTTGCGCCTCCAGCGCCCGGGCGCTGGTTTCGAACATTACCGGCAAAAGGCGAAACGCGAGCGCCAGCGTAACCGTCGCGCTCGGCGGTACGCGGAAGGACCGCAACGCCCGGCCGAATTCTTCCGGCGTCGTTACGGCCAAAAACGCCAACCCGGCGAAGAGCATGCCGACGATGCGCAGGCCGACGGCGAGGCCGTATAGTACGCCCACGTCCGTCGCCCGATAAACCCAAAGCCGGGCCCACGGCTCGCCCGCCTTTATGAAAGGCGGCCACATTAGGATGCTCAATACGACGAAAGCCGCGGCCAGCGGCGCCGTCCGTCGCAGCGACGTCCCCGCCCGACACAAGAATAGCGCGGCCAGCGTAACGCCGGCGGCCAACGGCGCCACGTACGCCGGATTGTTGAACGTCGTGAGTAGCACCAGCGTCAACATGAGCAGCGCCAGGCGCGTCGCGGGGCGGAGTTTTTTTGCCGGCGCCTCGGTCATATTTCGTCTCGGTTGCCGGGAGGGCGTAAGGCCCGCGCCAACTCCTCGCCGGTGACGGCGCCCAGGCCCAGCTCGCGAGCCAGGCGCGCGGCAAGCGGCGGCTCGAGGCCGGCTCGCGACAATAGCTCGTCGTCGGCCAGGATTTCGCGCGGCGGGCCCTCGCCCGCGACGCGGCCGCCGGCGACGACGGCGACCCGCCGAGCGTAGCGGGCCACGACGTCCATGGCGTGAGTTATGAAGACAACGGTGGTGCCGCCCCGGTTGAGCGCCGCGACCGCGTCCATTAGCGCGGCGACTTCTCGCCGGTCCAGCCCCGTGGTCGGCTCGTCCATAACCAGGATTTCCGGCTCCATGGCGAGGACCGAGGCCAGCGCGACGCGTTGCCGGTCCCCTTTGGGTATCGCGAACGGGTCGTCGTCCTCGCGGCCCTCCAGGCCCACGGCGGCGACGGCTGTCTCGACGCGGCGTTCTGCCTCGGCGTGCGCCAGGCCCAGTTGCCGCGGACCGAAAGCGACTTCCTCCCGGACCGTAGATTGAAATATCTGGTGGTCCGGGTTTTGGAACAGGTAGCCGACGGCCTGCGCGCGGTTCCCGGCCGGGAGCGCCGCCGGGTCTTGGCCCCGCACTCGGACCGTGCCGGCGGAAGGTTTCAGTAGGCCCGCGGCCGCTTTGGCGAACGTCGTCTTGCCGCCGCCGTTCTCGCCCACCAGCGCGACGAAGTCGCCCTCGCATATCGTAAGGTTGAAGTCGGAGAGCGCCTCGACGCCGCTCGGGTACGTCAGCGCAAGGCGGTCGGCGACGACCGCCGGACCGCCGGCGGGGGTCGGCGGCCGCGCATCGCGCGTCGGAGGAGCGATTTCCACTCCCGGGCGCAATACGAGACGCGAACCGCGCCGTTCGAAGTATCTAAGAAACGTCAACGGCGCGACGCCGGCGCGTCGGCAGCGCTCTTCGTCGGCCAGCGTCGGGACCGGGGCGCCGCGCGCGACGAGCTCGCCGCCGCCCAATAGCGCCACGTCGTCCCAGGCGAGCGCCTGCGACGCGTCGTTGTCGGTGACGACGGCCGCGCGGCCGCGGGCGGCGAGGTCCGTTATAATCCTCTGCAGCGCGGCTTTGCCGGCCGGGTCCAAATCGGTCGCGGCCTCGTCGAACAGCAGAAGGCGGGCGTCCGTGGCCAGCGCCGCGGCGACGGCGAGGCGCTGCTTCTGGCCGCCGGAGAGCGTTTCGACGCCGCGGCCTTCGTGGCCGGCGAGGCCGCAGCCGGCCAGCGCGTCGGCGACGCGGCCGCTTATCTCGGCCGCCGGTACGCCGAGGTACCGCGGCCCGAACGCGACTTCGTCTTCCACCGTCGTCGCCACCAGCGCGGCGTCGAAGTCCTCGAAGACGAGAGCTACGGCGCCGGCGACGTCGCGGGGCCGCTTGCCTTCCAGGCTCGCGCCGAAAACGAAAACGCCGCCCGTTATCGTTCCCTTCTTAACGGCGGGTACGACGGCGGCGAGAATCGCCAGCAGCGTGGATTTGCCGGCGCCGGAATGGCCCAGGACGCCCAGGGTGCGGCCTTCTTCCAGCTCGAGATTGACGTGAGATAGAGCCGGCCGGGACCGGCCGCGGTACGTAAAAGTCAGCTCGGCAACGTCGAAGGCGTTCGCCACGGGCGGTAGGGGGAGTTTACGTTACGGGCCTTTGAGAACTTCGGCCGGGGCCGCGGCCAAAGCGTCGGCGTATTTACCGATCGCCTGTTCGTAGAAGTCGAGGGCCCGGGTTTTCTTGTCTTTGCTCGCGAAATCGGCGTCGAAATATTCGGCCAGGGCGAGTGCGGCCTGCGCGCCGCATTCGGCGCTGGCCATGAGGTCCCTTTGGGCCGTTATGGCGTCGGCCGGCGGAACGCGGTCCTCGAGGAAGTGGTAGGTGTCGGCCAGTTCCTTGGCGCGGTCCTCGCAATCGATGGAGTAATCCTTTCCGGAGGACGACTTGACGAAGAGTTCGCCCAATTTGTCGAGCTGTTTGCCGATGCGTTTGGCCGCGGCGGTAAAGTCGTCGTAATATTGCGCGTCGGCTTCGGATATCTCCGTTGCCGCGGGGGCGGTTGCCGCGGCTAGGGCAACCGCTGCGACGAGCCATATTAATTTACGCATTACTCCCACCGCCCTTTTCTTCGACTAAATTTATAGTTTGTTTGGGTTCGTTTATTTCGAAATCCGCGAAAGTCGCGGGCGCCGCTATTTTCAGTTCCTTCAATATGGCTATGGCGAGTCGGCGTATCTCCCACTGCGCCGACGCGTGGCCGCGGAGCGCGAGTACGTGGCGCCACTCGCGGAAGTTGGCCGTCATGACGATCTCGGTCGCCGTCGCGTTGGGCAGGACGGAGCGCGCGTCTTCCCGCGGTACGCCCATCCCGATTAGCTTCTCGTATGCGGCGCGGGCGTTCTCGACGGCGTCGTCGAATGCGCGATGGGCGTCGGCGTTCTGCGCGACGGACGGCGGCGTGACGTACGGGAAGCCGGCCTCGCCGACGTAGCGTTGGCTCCGCTGCGAGTACGAGGCCAGGCGGTGGCGGACGAGCTGGTGGGTGAGGGCGCGCGAGACGCCGCGGATGCGGAACGTCGCGGCGGCGTGCTCGAGCACCGAGAGGTGGCCGCGGCGAATTAGGATCCGGATGAACTTGGCGGCGGAATCGGCGCCGGCGCGGTCGCCGGTGTCGTAGCAGGTCCGGCCGGCGGCCTCGATGAGCCGCTCGGCGTCGGGCGTAATATTTATAAGCTCGACTTCCACAACGCTCTCCTTGACAAGGGGCGGGGTTTCGTTTATAATATCCGCCGACGGGGCAGTAGCTCAGCTGGAGGAGCGCCTCCCTCGCACGGAGGAGGTCGTCGGTTCGAATCCGATCTGCTCCAACCCGCCGGGTCGCCAGGCCCGGCGTTTCTATTTAGATTTTAGCACTTTTCGGGGCCCGGGGCAACTTCGGCTTCGTGCGGTTCCGGGAGTTTAAACCCTCCCGCCCGCCAGCCGGTGCAACAGCGAGCGGTGCAGCCGGACGGCGTCGTAGGCGCACGCCTCGTGGCAGCAGTAGCACCGGATGCAGAGTTTCTCGTCGATATAAGATTTATCGTTGATGACGCTGATGGCGCTGACGGGGCAGCTCTCGCGGCACAGGCCGCACCCCGTGCATTGGTCGCGCCGGACCCGCGGCTGGACCGACAAGCCGTTGCGCAGCAGCGCGCGTAAAATACCCTGCAGCGGCCCGTAGCCGGCAAAGCCGCCCTCCCCCGCGACGGTGGGGGGCCACTTCCAGCCGGGAACCCGCAGGGCCTCGAGCGCGGGGCCGACGACGTCGACGTCCTCGGGTCGGTTGGGTTTTATGCCTCGAGCCGCGGCGGCCCGGAGAACGGGGTGGTTTTCGGGCGGCAACCCCGTTATAGCCCCCGCGGCCGCGTCTACCGCCAGCGGCGACGCCCCCGCCAGGATAAGGCCGACGTTCCTCGGCTCGCCCGCGCCCGGGCCGTTGCCCTCCATCGCGACCACCGCCTCCATAAGACTAAAAGCCGGTTTGACGAAGAGCGCGACGTCGAGCAGGACGTCGGCGAAGTTGTCCACCGTCCGCATTCGCGCGTGGTAGCCCGGTTTGTCGAAGCCGGGGAGGACGCCGAAGAGGTTCTTGACGGCGCCGGTAAGAATGGTGAAGACGTGGGTTTTGAGTTTGCACAGATTGACGACGGCGTCGGCCTCCAGGACCGGCGTGATTACGGTGAACTTTTTAGCGACGCGGCCGTCGTCGAATAATACTTCGCGCGAGGTGGTGTCGTAGTTGAGCTCGAGCCCGATTTCGTCGACGAGCTTGAGGTAGCCGGAGCGGCGGTAGCACTTCTCGAGTGTTCTCTCGGTGTAAGGTAGCCCCGAGCCCGGGCTGTCGGCGAGTATCGGCGTCGCGCCCGCTTCCCGCACCGCCGTCGCCACGGCCTTCACCACCGCCGGGTGCGTCGTTACCGCTTGCTCGGGCCGCGAGCCGCGCAGCAGGTTCACTTTTAAGACGACGCGCCGGCCCGGTTTGAAAAAGGCGCCGAATCCGCCCCATGGCGCGGCCGCCTCGGCGACGGCGCGGCCGACGTCGGCGTCGCCGTAGGAGGGGCAGCGGACAATGCGAACCTTATTATCCATCCCGACCCGGCTTTACCTCCTCGTCGAAGCGGAGCTTGGCCAGGGGTAGACGCGGCTTCGCCGCCGGTCCTTCGGCGGCGTAACCCACCGTCATCAGACATACGAGCGCGTACTGCTCCGGGACGTTCAGGACGGCGCGCACCCGTTCCTCGTCGTAATTGTTTATCCAGCACGTGCCGAGCCCCTCGGCCGTCGCGGCCAGGGTGACGTAGGCCGCGGCGATGGCGACGTTGTAGCGTACGTACATGTCCCATGTCCAGCTGCCGCGGGTGCGCGCGTCGGGCGCGGGGGCGCCCTCGTGCGCCAGGAAACCCAGGAAGGCGACGACTACGGGTGCCTCGGCTATGAAGTTGTTGTGGGGGGCGGCGGCGTCGGCCAGGGCGCGGCGTCGGCCTTGGTCGCGGACGACGACGAAGCGCCACGGTTGGCGGTTATGGCCGGAGGGGGCGAGCCGACCGGCCTCGAGGGCGCGCGCCAAAACGCCGTCCGGGACCGGGTCCGGCTTGTATTTCCGTACGGAGCGGCGGCCCGCGATAGCTTCGAAGACGTCCATAGACGATTTCACCAGGCGATTTCCGTGTATTATAGGGTTAAAGTCCGCCGAAGTAAAGCGCGCGTATGTTTAAAAATTTAACTTGATTTTTTCCCCATTTTAATTTATAAATATAGGGTACACTCAACTGTGATTATTAACGTTTCGATTATCGGCATGAGGAGGTAACAAGATGAGGAACGTGCTTTTCTTTACTTTGGCGTTAGCCTTGGCTACGGCAGGGACCGTGTTGGCGACGGGCAACGAACACGAAGTGGGCGGCTCCCCGGAGCAGGGACATACCGTACCCTTCTATGCGCCCGCCGCGGCCATGCGGTTCCAGTGTATGTGGTTCCAGTTCGAGATAGATGAGAAGGGTAGCGTGGCCCGGGTCGAGTTCATGTTCGATTCCGGCGGAGCGGCGCCGACCGTACTCGAAGGTTGCAAGATGTTCCTTTGCCACTCCAGCAGGGAAGTGCTCACCAACAACTTCAAGAAAAACTACGACTTCAAGACGCCGGTCCGGGTCTTCAACGGGAAGTATACCGTGCCGGAAGGTCTCAAACAAAATGAGTGGTTCACGGTCGCCGAGCCCGATAACTTCACCTACAACAACAAGAACAACTTGCTGATGGAAATATCCTGGACCAACGCCACCGGGGCTACTACGAAGGTCTACATATCCCCCGTCGACCAGCCGGGCCGGCTTCGCGTGTTTAACGCGACCGGGGAAACCGGCAAGCTGTTAGCGGGCCAAGGTCAAGTCGCGAGGATTACTATCGGCAGTCCCGCCGTCGACCCGACCAGCCTGGGCAGGATTAAGGCGTTATTGAAATAGTTATTCGCCGCATCCTTTGACGATAACGAACGCCCCTCGCACGAGGGGCGTTCTGTTTTACTTGGCGCGCCGGGGCCGTACCCGGCTTTAACTTCCGAACGCGACCAGGTTTTGGAACCACTCTTTTCCGCGCATCGACGCGAAATCGTCGTCGGTCGCGGCTTTCGGCTTGGAATGGGGGTCGAGCTCGAGCGCGCGGCGGAGGTATTTTTCACATTCTTCTTCGTTACCGCCCAGCGCCCAGAAGCAGGCGAAGTTGTAATGGGTCGCGTGTTCGTCGGGGGCAAGTTCGACGCCGCGGCGGTAGTGTTCGGCGGCCTCGGCCGGCCGGCCGGCGCGGTGGAGCGCGGTCGCCTTCGTCGTATATCCCAGCGCGAAGGTCGCGTCTTTCGCTATTATATCGTCGCAGATAGCGAGCGCTTCCTCGACGCGGCCCAACAAAGTGAGGGCGTTGGCTTGTGCGGTATGCGCGCGCCGGTATTCGGGGTCCGCCTTTATAGCTTCCTCGAACCCCGCCAACGCTTCCTCGAAGCGGTTGGCGTCGAAGTAGTGGCGACCCCGCTCGAAGTGCACTTTGGCGCGCAAATGCGCCGTATCGTCTTCGCTTTTCCTTTGACCTTCCATTTCTTTCTGCCGATTCCCGAAATTAAGGTTAGCGCTAAATAACGCTAATACGGCCGGTGCCCAACTCGGTGCGGCGCCTGGTCGTGATAGCTTAGCCGGTAGTTCGCTTTACCTCGTTCTTATTGAGGAATGGCGGACGTCGAGGTGAAGGCGCCCCCGTTACCCTTGACTCATACGTGCGGACTTTGGTTTCCCTCCAAGCCGGCGTCACGACCGGTCGATCAAAAAAGGAGCTTTCCCACAATACCCGATGGGACCTTACTAACCTCCGGCCCCCAGCGCGCGGCGCCACGCCGGCGTATCCCACCAACGATTCGGCTCGAAAGTCGCTTCGGCGCCACCGCGCGAAGCGAGTTCGTCATTAAACGTTGCCCAGTCGTCGACGGCGGCGGCGAGGTCGGAGACGGCATCCGGCTTTTTTTGGGGGTCCGCGGCCAGCGCGCCGGCCAGATTCCCGGCGACGATTTCGCCGTCCTCGGCCTGCGCGGCCACCTTGCCGTACTCGCCGTCGCCGGTCTTGCCCTGGAAGGGGCCGGCCTCGGCGGCGAGCATGGCGTATTCATGCGCTATCGCGCCCACGGTTTGCTGCAGTTCCCGGCGCGCCGTATCCTCGGGCGTATTGGCCGACAGGTAGTCGTTGATTTCTGCCGTGATGGTGAATAGATCGGCGCGGTAGGCCGGGGCCGATTTGACCGACGACGGCCCTTTAGCCGCGCGGCACCCCGCGAGCGCCGGCCACGTAGCCCACGCGAGGATTACGATATACGTGCCGAGCCGTTTCGCCCGGCGGTATTTTTCAAGCGCTACCATAAACGTGTAATAATACTTACAAAATAGTATGAACGCAACAAAAAAGTGTCACCGGCCTTGTACTTGTCGTCGCGGGCCATTTTTGTTAGAATTACCAGTTGGGTTGAGGTCTCTTAACCGTGAAGGTATTAGTAACAGGAGCCAACGGCTTCATCGGGAGCCACCTCGTCGAAGCCCTTCTCTCAAGGGGGGATGACGTCAGGTGTTTGCTTCGGCCTACGTCGGACCGGCGCTGGTTGGAAGGGCTCGACTACGAAGAGGTGCGGGGCGCTCTCGACGACGACGGCTCGTTGGCGCGGGCGGTAGCCGGCGTGGACGTGGTCTACCATTGCGCCGGCGCGACCAAGGCTCGCAAAGCCGAATCGTTGTACCGCGTCAACGCCGAGGGGACCGCGAACCTGGCCGACGCGTGTTCGGCGCGGCCCACGCCGCCGTCGTTGGTCTACGTCTCGAGCCAGGCCGCGGCCGGGCCTTGCGGGGCGGACGGCGGCCGTCGCGAAACCGACGAATGCGTTCCCGTCAGCCATTACGGCCGTAGCAAGCTCGAGGGCGAACGCGCGTTGCGGAAGCGCGCGGCCGACTTGCCTTTCGTTATAATTAGGCCTTCGGCCGTCTACGGCCCGCGCGATACGGATATGTTTTTGTTCTTCAAAATTATTAACAAGGGCGTCGAGCCGGCGTTGGGATGGGACGACCGGTACTTGAGCCTGTGTTACGTGGGCGACGTGGTGGACGCGTTGTTGCTGGCGGGCCGTAGTAAAAGGGCCCGGAGCGAGGTGTACTTCGTGGCCCACGACGAGGTTTGGGACTGGCGCGGCGCGGCGCGCGCGGCGGCCGCGGCGTTGGGCGTAAAGACCAGGACGGTTCGGGTTCCCAAGGTAGTCCTCTTCGGCGCGGCGACGATTGCGGAACTCGCCTCTACCCTTTCCGGGAAGGTGGCGACGCTCAACCGCGAGCGCGCCCGCGTTATGTTGGAAGAATTCTGGGTGTGCGATATAAGTAAAGCCAGAGAAGAATTGGGTTTTATCCCTCGCGTCGGGTTTGCCGAGGGAGCGAAATTAACGACCGTGTGGTACCGCCAACAAGGGTGGTTGTAAACGTTATGGACGAACAACAACGTCGCCGGCCTGATATTTTCGAGAAGTGCGGGAGGTTTACGACTGCGAAAGCGGCTATAGCCGCGGGCGTTTACCCGTACTTCCACGTTATCGAATCGGGCCAGGACCCCGAGGTTATGGTCGAGGGGCGCAAGATGATCATGGTGGGGTCGAATAATTATTTGGGTTTGACCTCCCACCCCAAGCTCAAGGAAGCGGCGATCAAAGCGACGCGGAAGTTCGGCGTCGGGTGCGTCGGTTCGAGGTTCCTGAACGGTACCCTCACGTTGCACATTGAGCTGGAGGAAAGGCTCGCGAAGTTTTGCCGCAAGGAGGCGGCGCTCGTCTTCTCCACCGGCATGCAAACGAACCTCGGCGTCATTTCCGCGCTGGCCGGGAAGGGCGACGTCATCGTAACCGACAAGTACGACCACGGCAGCATCATCGACGGCTGCCGGTTGAGCTACGGCCACATGAAGCGCTTCCGCCACAACGACATGCGCCACCTGGAGCGCGTCCTGCAATCTCCCGCCGACGGTGGCGGCGCCGTCATCGCGGTTGACGGCGTCTTCAGCATGGAGGGTGATATTTGCGACCTGCCGGCCATCGTAGAGCTGGCCAAAAAATACGGCGCCCGGACCCTGGTCGACGACGCGCACGGTATCGGCGTCCTAGGCTCGCGGGGCGCCGGCGTCGCCGACCATTTCGGCCTTGACGAAGAGGTGGACATAATAATCGGAACGTTCAGCAAGTCCTTCGCCTGCGTGGGCGGCTTCGTCGCCGCTACCGAGACGGTCGTCCATTACCTCAAGCATTTCGCGCGGTCGATGATATTCTCCGCCAGCCTGCCCCCCGCCAACGTGGCCTCCGTGATAGCCGCGCTGGATATTATCGAGAACGAGCCCGAGCGCCGCGAGCGCCTGATGGAGGTGGCCGAAAAAATGCGCGCCGGCTTCCGGAACCTCGGCTACGATACCGGCGAGAGCACGACGCCCATCATCCCCGTTATCGTCGGCGACGACCTCACCGCGCGGACGATGTGGCGCAAGCTGTTCGACAAGCGTATATTCACGACGCCCGTTATGACGCCGGCCGTGCCGGAGAACCGCGCCCTCATCCGCGTGAGCTGCATGGCGACCCACACCGACGAGCACGTCGACCGCGTCGTGGAAGCGTTCGACGAGGCCGGCCGCGAGATGGGCGTTATCGGGGGGAGGGGGTAGCGTGGTCGACGTAGCGGAGGCGGCCTCGCGACGCGATTTCAACGCGTTCGTCGATTTCCCCTACGTTTTGTACCGCGACGACGTCAACTGGGTCCCGCCGCTCAAGCGCGACGTCAAGTTTACGTTCAGCGGAAAGAACCCGTTCTGGCATCACGCCGAACGGGCGCTTTTCGTCGCGCGCCGGGAGGGGCGGGTCGTAGGCCGCGTCGCCGCCGTCAAAGACGACGATTACGTAAAATTCGCGGGCGAGCCGTGCGGTTATTTCGGTTTCTTCGAGGCGGAAGACGACGGCGAGGCCGCGGCGGCGCTGTGGGACGCGGCCTCCGCTTGGCTCCGCGGCCGCGGCCTGACCAAATTTATAGGCCCCATGAACCCCTCCACCAACGAGGAGTGCGCGTTCCTGGTGGAGGGTTTCGACCGCCCCCCCTACATAATGATGACGCACAACCCGCCGTATTACGCGGCGCTGGCGGAGGAGTACGGTTTCCGCAAAGCCCGGGATTTATTCGCTTTCGTCATGGATATTACGCCGGCGCGGCTGGAACGCCTGGAGCGGGTGGCGCGGCGGGTCCGGGAGCGCAACCCCGGCCTCACCGTCCGCTACGTCAACCTGCGCGACTTCGCGGCCGAACTCCAACTGGTCCGCGAGATCTACAACCGCGCCTGGGAAGCGAACTGGGGCTTCGTCCCGCCGACGCGGGAGGAGTTCGACAGTACGGCTCAACGGTTGAAGCCGCTCGTCGTCCCGGAGCTCGTCCCCCTCGCCTTCGTGAACGGCGATCCGGCCGGCTTCATCGTCACGGTTCCGAACTACAACGAGGTCCTCGCCAAGATGGGCGGGAGTACGGGGCCGGTGAGCCTATTGAAGTTCCTGGCGGAGAGACGGAGGATAAAAAGTTGCCGCGTTATGCTCTTCGGGATTTGCCCGGAATACCGCAAGAGAGGTCTGGATGCGGTGCTCATGGCGTCCAACAACCGCGCCGCGCTCGAGCTGGGTTACACCGAGGCCGAGTTCTCGTGGGTGCTGGAGGAGAACGAGATGACCAAAGGCGCCGCGGAGATGCTGGGCGGCCGGCCGTACAAGAGGTATAGGATTTACGCGAAGGAGATCTAAGGGGGGTCGGCGTGTGTTTTTATAAAGGCGGCCGCGGGGCCGCTGTTTTTTTTACGCTGAGGGGCCGAGGGAGGGGATGACGGAGAAGACGTTATTAGAGCGCCGGTACGCGCCGCGGCGCATCTTCTAAACCGTGGTTAGGCCGTTCGTGAGATCTTGAATAATACGAGGATATCTCAAAGTTCCTTTTGAAAGACACGGTACCGCTTATAAAGTTCCCCTCCCAGCCGCTCCATCTCGGCGCGTACTTTAACGTTCGTTTCCATTTCGTGATGCGAATCCATGTGTGCGAACCCGCCGTTCTTGGCGGAGCGTATCATCGCCATCATACCCAACACATCCAAGCCTTTTCCCCGGTATTCTTGCTTAATCCCGGCCATTAACAAGTCGAGCTGTTTCGTCTTTTTGGCCGCCCGCATTATCTTGAATATTCCGAACGGGAAAAGGCGTCCCTTTGCCCGGCGTATCCCCTCGCTCATATTCGGTATCCCCAAACCAAAGGCGATAACCCTTTCGTCTTCGACGATCACTTTGACGAACCGCGGGTCTATTACCGGGAGGTACTGTTTAGCCAAGTTGGCCATTTCGGCCTCGTCGAGGGCCGTATAGCCGTATAGATCGTTGAATGTTTCGTTCATTAGGCGGAGAATCGGTAGGATGTACGGCTTAATTTCTTTTCTTTTGGTGAACTCGACCACCGAAAATTTACCCCGCGCCAGAACGCGGTCGTAGATCTTCTGATAGAATTCGGGGATTTCGTCGAAGATTTTTACCCGGTAGACGACGTAGTCCACCTCTTTGGTATACCCTTTAGACAGTAGGAAGCGAGGGATATATTCGAAGTTATAATAGGTGGCGATCGTGGGTTCGTATTCGAATCCTTCCACCAGAAAACCTTCGGGGTCTTGCTCGGTAAAACCCAAAGGCCCGACGAGCTTGTCCATTCCTTTATCGCGGGCCCAAGCCTCCACGTAATCCAGCAGGAGGCGGGCGACCTCTTCGTCTTCGAAACACTCGAGGCAACCGAATCGGGCGTTCCTTTCGCCGCGGAGGTCGTTGCTTCGCCTGTTAATGACGCCCATGATCCTTCCGGAGAGACGCGTGCCGCGGTACGCCAGCCCGAGCGTCGCATCGCAGTAGGAGAACGCCCGGTTTTTACGGGGGTTGAAGAAGCGCCGCTCGTCCGCGTAGATCGGCGGAACCCACATCGCGTGGTCGCGATGGATCCGCGCGGGCAGGTAAATAAACTTTTTTAATTCTCTGTGGCCCGTGACCTGTTTTATCTGTACGTCCATGCGCTCCTACCAGGCCGGGGGCGTGCTTCCGCGTTGCTCGCCCCGCATTCCCGACGTCTCTCTTAATTCTCCAATATATATTATCTCCCGCCGGCCGTCCACAACGAATTCCGGGCGGCGCGGCCGTAGTAAGAGATACAGGATTTACGAGAAGGGACTTTAGCGTTTTTCCTGAATAGGAAACGCGGCCGCGAGGCCGCCGTTATTTATTCCAATCTTCGGCCTTGTTACGAAACCAACGCCTCCTACACCAGCTCCACGACCACGGCGCGGGCCACGCGCCGTTTAATTATACGCGGAACGGTATCCTATATAATTCCGTCGAGAAGTACCTTTCGCCGCGGTCGGG
>SDBS01001839.1_pt1 | contig 21398 bp, 19 predicted proteins | sample 2277091 | NCBI WGS metagenome assembly SDBS01 (sample SAMN10404972, study PRJNA504765) | marine sediment metagenome | isolation source: marine sediment core GS10_PC15, 163 cmbsf | place: Arctic Ocean: Southern Knipovich Ridge | collected 2010 | reverse complement strand
TATCCACTTCCTTAACTCTAATTAATAAACTGTTTTAATAAACACCCATATATTATCTATAACTATCAGGTAAAACTATGCTTTCATAGGCCACATTTTTGCGCATTATGCCCGCAATGACGCTCCAGTTATCTCCAGCTTAAAAAGTCCTATGTAACTATGGTTCGATGGTGCTACTGCTCTACGGCACTTGTTTCTTCAGAGCTTCAATTATCAACCAGGCCAAAGACATCAAATTGCTAACTGCGAATTGCTAATTACCAACCTTCTCCAGCTATTCAGACCGAGCATCCTTCCGGTCTTCCGCACTACACATCATCATCTTAATAACTTCTATGGCACTGCTGCTCTGTTGCTCTATGGCACTTGTTTCTTCAGACCTTCTATTATCACCCAGGTTGACTACTACGAATTGCTAGTTGCCAATTGCAAGTTGCGAACTTACTTCAGCACTAAAGGGCAGCTGATTTCCTCCTTAACGCATAACAACTTATATCAATAGATACCGGCAATGTAGCTATATGAGATGGGTATGTTTCAATACTGACTCCGAGAGCAGTATGGCGTCCACCCATTCCAGATGGACCGATTCCCAGTTCATTGACATTCTCCAGGATCTCTTCTTCCAAGTCAGCAATCTTCTGATTCTCGTTTTTCTGCCCTACTGGTCTCAATAGCGCTTTCTTTGCCAGATACCCTGCATAATCAAGTGTACCACCACAACCAATACCGACAAAAATAGGTGGACAGGGATTTGGTCCTGCTTCCCTAACGACATCCATAACGAATTCCTTCACTCCCTCGACTCCATCAGCCGGCTTTATGACTTTAGCTGAACCGACGCTTTCACTGCCCCCACCTTTTATTAAAACCGTTATCTTGAATACATCGCCGGGTACTACATCAGTATGAACCACCGCTGGTGTATTATCACCGGTATTACGACGAGCAAACAGCGGATCAGAAACTACAGATGCACGTAGGCCAGCTTCCTTGTGCGCTTTTTTAACACCGTTATTGACTGCATCAACGATCGGTTCCCCGAGCAACCGAACTGCCTGTCCCATTTCAATAAAGACAACTGCCAGCCCGGTATCCTGACAGATTGGAATCTGTTCTTTCCGGGCAACCTCCGCGTTCTTAGACATAGCGGACAAGACTTCCCGGCCAAGTGGAGACTCTTCGCTCTCCTTGGCTATATCAAGTGCCTGAAGGACATCAGAAGACAAATCGAAGTTTGCTTCAGCAAGCAAGCTTGCCACCAATCCGGTTATCTCTTGACTGTCGATCTGACGACTCATTCGGCTCCTATGCTCACTAATGATTCTTGAATCGCGGCAGCTGATTTTTGTAATGCTTCGCTTTCATCTGTTGTCATATCAATAGTCTCTATTCTTTCCACACCGTTACTTCCCAAGACCACGGGGACTCCTATCGATACTCCCGAGATCTCATACTCACCTTCAAGATATACGCTGCAGGGCAAGACACTCTTTTTATCGGTTAAAACTACTTCGATCATCTTCGTTACCGATGCAGCCGGACCATAGAAAGCGCTTCCACTTTTAAGATAAGAGATGACTTCAGCCCCACTACCCTTCGTTCTTTCAATTATTTTATCTATTTCTGCTTGATCTAGAAGATCAGTCAGTTTCTTTCCAGCGACTTCAGTTACTCCGGGAAGCGGTAACATGCTATCCCCATGAGTTCCAACTACCATAGCTTTGACTTGAGACAGTGAAACAGCCAGCCGTTGAGAGATGACATAAGTAAAACGAGCGCTATCGAGTACACCACCCATACCAATAACACGAAATCGGTCTAGGCCACTCAATCGATAACAAAGTGTAGTCATTACATCGAGAGGATTAGTTACTGTGATCACGATCGGATCAGTTGTATGCTTGTTCAATTGGTCGACGACCGATCTCATAACCGTGGCGTTCTTTGCTAATAAATCCGTTCTTGACATTCCCGGTCCCCGCGGAAATCCAGCGGTTATGACAATGATCTGAGAACCAGCTATCTCTTTGAAGTCATTTGTTCCCTGAACTGTAACCGAAATCCCTTTAACGGATAAAGCATGCATCATGTCCAATGATTTTCCAGCAGCTAGCCCATCGGCTATATCAACTAGAACAACATCGGCCAAAGATTTCTCTGCAATCATTTGAGCAGCTGTTGCTCCGACATGGCCGGCCCCGATTACTGCAATCTTTGCCATAAAACCTCCTATCTATTCATATACTATAACAAAGTATTGTCAACAGTTAGGAGTCAGCAATGGGCTGTTATTTAAGCTAGTTTAGGTTAAAGCTCATATCTCTATCATATGAATGATCTAGAAAGAACAATTCTAAGCTTAGTAAAGATGATTTGCTGATAATAGATACAGATGATCGATTAAAAACAACGGCTTACTGCCAAGCGCCTACTGATCACTGTTCTTTTTTCCCAACTTCTGATAAATCTGACACCTTTGTTGATATTTCAAGAAAAACGATTTACTGCTTATTTCTTACTCTTACTTTTATTTTTACTTTCGTCCTCTTTGCTTGGACACTTCGGATCCGGACAGATAATCCACGGTTTTCTCCCCTTGGTTATGACTTTGATCTTTGGCGAATTACATGATTTACATAATTCGCCGATCGGTTGGATCATCCCATACTGCGGTAGCGGAAAAGTTGTTGAGCAATCCGGGTATCCTGAACATCCAATAAAACGTTTTTTTGTCTTTTTAGAACGGATGATCCGTAGATTTTGGCCACAGTTGGGACACTCTCCCAGTATTCTGTCATCCTCAATACCCTTCCATATCCCTTGAGCCAATTCTTCTTTCTTCTGCTGCATCTCTTTGATCGTACCCGCCAAGACCTTTCTTGATTTGTCTACGACAATCCCTCGCTCCTGCTTAGCATCAGCTATTTTATCCATTTCCATCTCCAGTTCAGCAGTCATCTTGGGAGAAGCTATCGCACTGGCATGCGTCTTCAGCCCTTCGGCGACCGCCATGCCCATTTTTGTTATCACAATCGGATTTCCATAGATATATCCCCGATCATATAATCCTTGAATAATCGAGTGTCTTGTTGCTTTTGTGCCTAATCCCAACTTTTCCATTTCCTGAATCAACGAACCCTGCTTATACCGGGAGGGAGGTTGGGTCGCCTTGGCAAGTAGTTCGTGATGCTCGATGTTTAAAATATCACCTTCACTTAAGGGTGGCAGTATTGTCTCTTTGCGCTTCGCATAGTAATAGTATTTAAGCCACCCCTCGTTAAGTATCCGTTCACCGCGGCTTATGAATCCTTCTCCATTGATATCAGTCAGCACTTTCATGCTCTCGATTCTAGCGTTATCGGCACAAGTACCAAGAAACCGCCGGACGACAAGCTCATACAATTTCCACTCACGATCATCAAGCTCTTCCTTCCTTGCTAATCCTGTGGGATATATGGGTGGATGATCCGTCGTTTTCCTCTTTCCATGTGAAGGAATGATGCTGGACCGACCTAAGAGCTCCGAGCAATTCCCAGCAAACTGTTCAGAACCACTAAGCATCTTGAGTAATCCCGGAATGTCCAGAGAAGGCGGATAATGTGTGTTATCGGTTCGCGGATAGCTAATAAAGCCTTTCATGTAAAGACCCTCAGCGATCCGCATAGCATTAGCAGCCGAGAAACCTAATGATGATGCAGCTGCTATAAACATAGTCGTGCTAAAAGGACTTGGCGGATATAGATTTCGCTCTTTTCTCTCAACAGATTCAACCGTACCAGTCTCTTCTATTATTTCTACTACTTTTTCAGCTTCTTTTTTATCCAAGAATCTTTCAGTTCGATGAATCGCGTCGAATTCATCTTTATCCTTTGAGTAAGTAACAACTACCTGCCAATACGCTATCGGAATAAACTCCTGTCGCTCTTTCTCTTTCTCACTCAAAAGCACAAGCGTCGGACTCTGGACACGTCCGACAGATAGAAACCGATTTCCCAAACGACCGGTAGCTAACGATAGTACTCGCGTTAAGGAGGCGCCCCATATCAAGTCAATATCCTGTCGAGCTTCACCAGCTTCAGCCAGACTAATATACGGCTTGTCAAGTTTGTCGAAAGCCTGCATTATTTCTTTATCAGTCAAAGATGAGAATCTTGCTCTGGTGACTAGGACATTTGAGTTTTCTTCTCTTATTATGTTCATAGCATCTACGCCGATTAACTCTCCCTCACGATCAAAGTCAGTGGCAATTATCACGTCTGAAGCATCTTTGGCCTGCTTTTTAACAGCCTTGACAACTGATTTCAAAAGAGGCACCTTGATTATTTCAGCATCAACTAGGTCAATCGGATCGATCGATTTCCAGTCCTTATACTTATCAGGGAAGGCAACTGCCAGAATATGTCCCTTAAGTCCGATGACTCTGACCGCATCATCTTTACTGTCAAAAGAATAGAAAGGTATGCCATGGCTCTTATCCGTTGACATGCTTCCTTTTGAAAGAATCTGAGCTATCCGCCTAGCTGAATTATCCTTTTCCGTTACTATTAACCTCAACATCTTCTCCTTGTTATCTCTTGTTTTCTATAATAGAACAGTTATTACTTGCCCGCCTGTCATACTTTGGAGGGCCTGCCCCCCTCTTCTAGTTTGGAGGGCGAGGAGTCCCAATTCATCTTAGGTGACAAAACAATCTCGCAATCCCAACTTAGATTGACCAATCATGAGTTACGATTTACTATCTATTCTGCAAATCGCAATCGATAAAGATAATAACACAAAAGAGGGATTATTTGTCAGTGAGGGTTAGCTTACTTTTAAACCATGAAGCCCAGCTGTCGATGCCTTGACGTGTTGTACAAGAAATCTCAAACATCTCAATATCAGGATTCATCGCCCGTACTGTCTTCTTAAACTCTTCCATATTGAAATTCGTACTCTCCAGAAGATCAACTTTATTGATAAGAAGAACATCTGCTTCGGTAAACATCAATGGATACTTATGAGGTTTGTCATCACCTTCAACTACAGAAAAGAGCATGATCCTGTATGATTCACCCAGTTGAAACTCAGCCGGACATACAAGATTTCCGACGTTTTCAATTAGCAAAAGAGAGATATTGTCTAGGTCGACATGCTTAAGAGCCCTTCGGATCATGTTTGCATCCAGGTGACAAGCACCTCCCGTGTTTATCTGCACAGCTGTTATTCCCTTTTCTTTGATCCTTTCAGCATCGATCTTTGACGCGATGTCACCTTCAATCACGGCCATGCTGATCCCGGCTTGCTTGGCTTCATCGATCGTCTCAAGAGTCAAGCTGGTCTTGCCGGCTCCCGGTGAACTCATCACATTAAACACAACTACATCCTTAGATTTAAACAACTCGACATTTTCAGCTGCAATTGCATCATTTGCTTCCAAGATATTTTTCAGTATCTTTATTTCAGCCATTTATCCTCCCAAACTCGTGAACCTCAACTCGCAATCTGCAATTTGTTATCTATTATAAGTCGATTCGCGTATTGCCGCTTGCGAATTGCGGATTAGTCTATATCAATACTGATAACAGCCAGTTCTCTCCCGGAAATAATCTCTGAATAAACAAATCCACACTTCGGGCAAGTCAGATCAAGACCGTCCGGTTTAAACTCATGCTTGCACTGGTGACACTGAGCCTTCGTGGGAATATTATTGATATTAAGCTTAGAACCTTCGGCGACTGTGTCTTTTGTCATCTGTTCAAAATAGAACTCGATACAGTCACCGACAATATTGGTCAGCTCACCGATCTCTAGATTGACCTGTGTAACTTTTTTAGCTTTTGATTCTTTCGCTTGATCCAGAACGATCTCGAAGATGCTCTGTGTTATACCCATCTCATGCAAAGGTTTTTCCACCTAGTGTATTAAAGTCAATAAACATTCTATCATCTGAACAGCTTGCATGCCATATGATAATTATTATTAGTTTAGGCTTTATCGATTTCTTCCATAACCAGATCGATTACTTTGGGCATCTTGCTCTTGATTTCTTCTGTCAACTCCATGCCCCAGGAAAGCTCTTTGGGTTGAATAGCTATGATTATGATCTCTTTAGGCAGAACTTCCGTTTTTTCAGCCATTGACAGAGCATCGAAAAGAGTTATTTGGTGTAAGGAAAGCTTTCGCACTTGTTGTGTCTCAATATCGGCCGGTTTAAACCTGAAAATACTACCCGGATCAACTCCGGCATCGATGACATCGACTACAATCAGTTTGTCTATTCCTTCCACGTAATGAAGTAAATCCAGTCCGAGAGTCCCACCATCCATAAGCTCCACATTGGAAGGAATATTAAGCTCTTCTTTCTTCTTTTCAAGTTCTTGGAATACATGAATGCCGAAACCTTCATCAGAAAGTATTAGATTACCAACCCCAAGCACCATTATCTTTTTTTTAGATCTGTCTTTCTTTCCCTGATCCTTCTGGCGCTTAGGGTTGGCTTTGCCGCTTAAGTCGTCATTCATCTATTTCTTGATTTCCTTTGGAGCAATATTCAAGATCATGTACTTAAATTGCGAGAACTCCTCGAACACAGCCATATAGATATGAACCGCTGCTACTATTGCGAAAATCCACATGATGAAGAAATGTAGAGATCGCACATAGGCAGCTCCTCCCATCAGTGAAGTCAACCAGGTAAAGTAAGATGCTGTTGATGGATATAAGGCAAATCCTGTTATCGCTTGAGGAATAAGCAGGAGTCCGAAGAAAATGTAGGTAAGCCGCTGCATTGGATTATAGGCTCCGACATCTTTATGATGCTCTTTCTTGATAAAGATGTAGTACCCAATATAATGCGGTAGCATCTTCCATTGCTTCAATCCCAGTCCAAACTCATGCCAGTCTCGACGTCTATGTAATATAGCGTAGGAGATCCTTAGAATCAGTACCGCCAGGATGACATACATAGCCACATAGTGGGTAAACTGCATCCACTTCATCGGTGCTTGGAAGAATGGCCAATAGATATACAGACCGGTGAAGCCTAGACACCCCATGCTGATAAGATGTATCCAATGATAGATACGTGGTTCAATCGGATGTTCTGGTATCGGCTTTGCCATAGCTGCTCACCTCCTAAGTGATCTTGAACTTGCGAAGTTCATTTGTCTTTGGATCGATTATATGGACTGAGCATGCTAGACAGGGATCGAATGACCTGATGACACGAACTATGTTGTTCGGATTCTTGGGATCCGGTACCGGTGTACCAATCAAAGCTTCTTCAACCGGGCCACGCTGCCCCTTGTCATCGCGAGGACCAAAATTCCAGGTAGAAGCAACGACTAGCTGGTAGTTTTCTATCTTTCCACCTTTTATGTTGATCCAATGACCATTGGCACTTCTGGGTGCATCAGTCAGACCCATTCCTTCGCCACTGTCCGGTACTTCTTTTTCGTCACACACAGAAGCAGTTGGATCCTTCTCCATATTGGTTGCCAACTCAGTTAACCATTTCTTCATTTCACGTGCTAAAAGAACCGTCTCATAAGCACGTGAAGCGTGCCGGGCAATCACTGATGGCCATAGACCGATTCCGCTGACTAGATCGACAAAATCCTTGTCCTGAAGAACAAGCATCCTAGCGAGCGGGCCGCCTTCATGAGGTTTGCCATTATAGCGAGGTGATTTGATGAATGAATACGCCCCTTCCTTCTTCGGATCAGGATCGGTCTCACCTTTATCCGGATGCAGACCAGACTTACTCTTGTACCAGGAATACTTGACATCTTCTGTTATTTTCTCTGCATCAACATCTTTTACGTTCTCCAAGTCAAGGTTATCGATTATACCCGACTTAAAGAACCTATTTTTAAGATCACCTGATTTCTTAAGATCAAAGGCACCATACGTTATATAGTTGCCGACCCCGTATCCGACCTTAAGATCATGAAGTGGTTTCAAGGGTCCTGTGCCAAGCATTTTTACATCCGGCCAGTAGACATTCTCAACAAAATCCGTTACCTGCTCTAACCGCCACAATGTCTCAGCAATCCTTTGTACCGTCGGCCGTATAGCAACGCCGCCAGCTACAACATTTTGGAAGAACGGAACACGTCCGCTCCATAGTGCTGCCATCTCATGAGCAAGCTTTCTTACGTCCAGCGCTTTTATATAGTGCGCTACAGCTGTTGTCACAATATCCGGATCGCGAACAAAGAAATCATCTGGTTCATATCGCGGTGTAAAAGGATAAGTATCATTGGCCGAGACAAGACTGACGATCTTATCTTTTACTGCCAAGAGTGCTGGATCATTGCCCTCGTAACTGGCTACCGCCATAACATCAAGATAGTCCAAAGCAGAAAGATGATAGAAGTGTAGCGGATGGTCCGCCAGCCAGTGTGCGCCAAATATGAGATTGCGGATGATCCTGGCATTATTCGGGACTTCAGCTTTGAAAGCATCGTCTATTGCCAGCGCAGAAGTCATTCCATGAATAGCACAGCAGACACCGCATACACGTTGGGTGATACGGATTGGATCGCGCGGATCTTTTCCTTGAAGCAACTGCTCGAATCCACGGTACATCGTACCTGTAGACCAGGCATCTTTAACGACTCCGTCTTCCAGTTCAACTTCGATCTTTAAATGTCCTTCAATCCTGGTTACTGGATCAATAATAACTCTTTCCGCCATTTACTTCTTATCCCCCTTTCCACCAATTCTACCTGTGGCTATATTTCCAATAAGATGTGCTCCGATTCCAACCGCTGTTGCCACACCTAGGACTTTTCCGATTGTGTCGGCAGTTGTCTCAATGCCAAACACACTTACATCAGGAGCCTTCTCGTAGAGTGGTGAAAGGCCTGCATAGAACTCGGGTTGAGTGCAACCTATACAGATTCCGTGACCTCCGACTGGCCATGTTACCCTGGAATTCCATTGACGGGTTGGACAGTCAGAATTAGTCACCGGACCTTTGCAACCCTTCTTGATAAGACAGTAGTTGCGATCTGCGGTGCCACCTTCCGATGGATCAATCGAGTCAGGATCGCCCCATTTTTCAAGATAAAGACCGGCCTCAAAAGCTGCCCTTCTTTCACAGTTGTCATGAACCGTTTGTCCATAGAACATTATCGGCCGTTTATACTGGTCAAGTTCAGGCACCTTCTTAAACAACAGATAGTAGGCAATAGTTCCTACTATCCAGTCTGCATTTGGAGGACAGCCAGGAACATTTATAACAGGAGTTTTACCATCATAAGCTCCTCCAGCCTTTGTTCCATCGAATAGGAGTCCCTTTGCTCCTGTTACTTCTTGATTTGCTCTAGGGATGCCCCCATAGCTTGCGCATGTTCCCACTGCGATTACTGCCGCAGCGTTTTTAGTTGCCTTCTCAAGCCACTGAACTGATGTAATGGGCTTTTCATTATCCTCACCGAACGCGCAGAAAAGACCATCCTCTTTATCCGGAACAGCACCTTCCCAGACAAGAATATATTTGCCTTTTTCTTTTTCAATCGTCTCATTCAAAACTTCAATGGCTAGATCGCCTGCAGAAGCCATGATGTTAGGTTGATATCTGAATGATAGGATGTCTAGGATTAATTCAGCAGCATCAGGATGATTGCTATTGATTGTTGATATTACACAACCGGTGCAGTTTTGCGCTTGGATCCAGATCACGGGTGGTTTTTCACTAGCTTCTTCAAGCGCTTTGGCAATCTGTGGAATGTAACTTTGCGAAAGACCCATCGTTGCCGCAGTAGCTCCACAGAGTTTCAAGAAACTGCGGCGACTTATTCCTTTTATTGTGGGTTCTTTCAACCTGCAACACCTCCTTAATATCTATACCAGTCTCAATAGAGCTCCTGTGTCACCTCCTCAAGTAGCTCGGAATATTATCCATATTTTAACCATAATCTAAACTTATCAGTTTGTTATGTCAAGCATATCGAGCACAATATATATTATCTTAAAAGCTTCTTAAACCCTATATGTTGTAGTTACATCAGTTTGTGCTAACAAACTGCACATATAAGATTGTTTTTTGCTGATTGCGGTTTACGGTTCGCGGATTGCGGAATGTGAGGTTGCGTTTCAATATTAAATCTTAAAGATCAAATATTAAGAATGAAGCTTCGGTGTATTAGCTTAGGTTAGATCCTTCGTCGACCTTCGGCCTCCCCAGGATGACACATTCTGCCAGATTCGGCACTAAACACAGATGTCATTGCCTGTCCGCCTGTACTTCTTGGCAGGCGAGGAGGGAGCGGGAAGTGACTGACGAAGCAACCTCACACATCAGAAACATAAATCGTCATCCTGAGCAGCCGTGCATTTATTAGTACTGCGAAGGAACTCACACGATACTTGCCGAACAAGGATAATCGTTCAAGAAAGGCAAAAAGCGACCAATTAACTGTAAATGACTGACGAAGCAACTTCACATGCGCGATCATCAAATTACTAATTACTAATTGCTAGTTGCAAGTTGTTAATTACAGATTACGGTTCGCGGCTTGCGGACTACAACACTGCTGCTCTTCCGCACTAAAGATCATCAGATTAAATACGTGCTGGTCACTGGTATCTGGTAACTGGTTACTACTTATGGTTAATACTCTTTTGGTTTAGGTTTGATAAACGGAGCCAGAAAAATGCTGATAAGGTAGAAAACTAGCATTGGCGCTGCCATGATGACCATTGTAACCGGATTCCAGTCAGGGGTGACTACCGCTGCAATCACCAAGATGATGAGAACTGAATAGCGCCAACTCTTGCGCAACGCTTCAGGCGAGATCGCTCCGAATCTGACTAGAAGAAGAATAAAAAGAGGCGTCTCAAAGGATATGCCAAAACCGATCAAGAACCAGCCCGCATATGTAATATACATACCCGCTGAAATTCCGGCTTGTATAACATCACTGGCTTGGTCAAGCAACCATTGTGTTCCAACCGGCATGACAAAGAAGTAACCGAAAACCACGCCACTTATAAACAGAATCCACAGAAAGAATACAGACGGATAGATAAACCTTTTTTCTTTACCCTTCAAGGCAGGAGAGGCAAAGGCGATGATCTGGTAAAGGATCAGTGGCATAGTTACCCCGATACCGGTAAATATAGCGATCTTGAACTTGACCATAAACGGTTCGAGCGGAGACAGATAGATAAGCTGGACATCGCCTGCCGGAATCAAGATCAGTTCTAATATATCAAGAGCAAAATAATATGCGACTGCTCCGGTAATCAGAATACCCGCAAAAGCAATGATGATACGCTTACGAAGCTCAGTCAGATGTTCAAAAAAATGCATTCTTCGGTCGCCCATTTATTCTCCCTTGCCAAAAAACAAGCTATCCAGTCCACTGTGTACCTTGAACTTCAGTTGACTCGATAGCTTTAAAAACCCAGTGTTGCTACTAGTCCTAATTAATCCTCATCTTTGTCTTCATCTTTCTTGCTGTCTGTGCCTTTTTCTTTATCTTCCTTGGATTCTTCTTTTTCTGTGTCTTTCTTGGATTCTTCTTTTTCTGAGTCTTTCTTGGCTTCATCTTCCTCTTCAGATGAAGCTTTCCTTAAAGCTCGCATACCTTGCCCAATAGCCTTACCCATCTGTGGAAGTTTTGATGGACCGAATATGATCAAAACTATGACTAAGATTATTATCAGCTCTGGAACACCTAGCCCAGGAAGAAGCACTGCGCTACAATCTATCAACTTATCTTTCACCTCCTAAATCACATCACCGGCCATTTATATTGACCATTTGATGCACTTGAACAATGTAACTACTGTAACTCACTATTATTAAGGTTGTCAATCCAACCGGCCGTTATTGCTGCTGGATTTGAGCAAGTTCCTGCCTAACTTCATCAGCTCTATCACCTGTTGGTTCAAGTTCTAAATAGCGACTCCAGGCAAACTCCAGGTTGATATTATCTCCTTGCCTCTTAAACACAACCCCCATGTTATACCATGCCTTAGCATGATCGGGTTTTTCTCCGGTAGCTTGTCTAAACTGTTCGAGAGCCTTGTCATACTGTTCAAGTTCAAAATAAGCTACACCCTTGTCTACGATGACATCTACATCATTCGGTTTAAGCTTTAGAGCTCTGTCATAGTATTCGATGGCTTTCTCATAACTTTGACGATCGAAATAAGCGTTGCCAAGATCGATCAAGGCTTCGACATTGTCCGGATCATCTTTGATAATACTCTTAAGCTTAGCAATCTCCTGTTCTTCAGTTGGTTGCTTGCTGGATACGAACAACGACTGAAAAAACTCAGCGGCAGCTGACGGATTAAACAACGGCATCAGACCAAGAACAAAAAGTATTGCCAATATGACCGCACCGACCTTTATGAAAACGGAGGTACGCGCCTTGTCAAGCATTATCATTCGTTATCACCTCAAGACTACAGACCAGAGTCTAATCTTGTTTCTGGTCTTTGCTCTAGTTTTTGCTTTTAATAATCTAATACTAATTCATAAACACAAGGTCTTGCTCTTCTTGTTCCTGTTTTCACTCTATTTGATATTTAATCGTTAATATCTAATATTCAATTGTATCGGTCAACAACAAACTGACTGATTGATTCAAGCTGTGGAATAAGACTCTTTTTTGATAATCCTCTAGTCGCCTTATAAGCTTCTTTGATAAAACTATTGGCATCCTCTCGCGATTTCTCAATCGCCCCACACCTAGTAATATAGTCCATCGACTCGCTTATGTCAGCATCGGATGGCCTTCTCTTTAACAATACTTTCCTTAAATTTCTAGAGTGTTCTTTTTCTAGAGCTATCACAATCGGATATGATGGGATGCCGTCCCTCAGATCTGAACCGACCGGTTTGCCAAACTCATCTTCGTCAGCCTCAAAATCAAGAATATCATCAAATATCTGAAAAGCCATACCCAGATATTCACCATATTTCTTTAATGCAGCAATGTCATCCCCAGACGCGCTTGTTGCTAAACTTCCCAGTTGACAGCAACCTGAAAAAAGAGATGCCGTTTTATATTTAATACGTGTCAGGCAAGTATCTACTCCGAAATCAAGATCACTAACCGATTGTTGCTGCCTAAGCTCTCCATAACTTAGCATCTCTGCTACATCAGCCAGCACCTTTACGGCTTCATTGCAAGAGTTCTCGCTTATTAGGCTAAATGCTTTACCTAAAAGCAGATTGCCGGTCGCCACAGCCGTGCTTGATCCCCAGGATGCATTGACTGTCGCGACTCCTCGTCTGGTTTTTGTCTGGTCAAGAACATCATCGTGAACAAGCGTTGCCGTATGCACCAACTCGACGCTTAATGCTGCCGGCATCAGATGGGACAAATCATAATCCCCGGCTTGCCCACAGACCAATACCAGAGCGGGTCTTAAACGTTTGCCTCCAGCTTCGACTGTCGAAACAGCCGGTTTGCCAAGCTCTCCATCATAGGCACTTATCACTCGTATTAACTCGTTCTCGACGTCTCCGAGATCCCTAATAATTCTCGCCGATAAAGGATAACTTTTTTCCATGTTTTCCTGTTTCAAGTCCAACTCCATTGGGCAGTACAATAATAATATTCATTCCTGTGATCATTAATCCTTGCTGGCTAAAATCCTTAAGACTTCAAAGATCTTGAAGTTGAGCAGATTTCTACCGATCGGCATCTCCAACTCTTTTTTCTCACATACTGTAGAGATGCTAGCATTATCTACTTGGTGTTTCAGCTCAGCTAAATGCTTCTCGGCTTCTTCGGGTGGATATTTGTCTACAATTTCATCTACTTTCTTCATCACCCGCTTTGCTGTTCGGATCCTATCTCCAATCTCTTGGGCTTTCTCTTTACTGATCACTCCGGCTTCTTTCTTAACATCGTTAAGACCAAGAGCGCTGTCATAAGTCGCCCGGACAATATCATCTCTAGTCATCCAGTCTGTCTGATAATTGAGAATATACTTCCAGCTTGGTTTCAACAGTGCCTGCCGGTGTTCTTCGAGTGTTTCTAATAATAGGTGATAGCCATGAGCTTCCGGATCTGTAAAACCCCTACTACCCGGATCCAGAAACGGAGCCAGAGGTGACACTAGAGCTAGAAGACGTTTATCGTTGTCTATTCTTTCATACAGACCCCGACAGTAGTCGACCAGGTCGATTGCTTTTTCATATGTCTGCTTGGGTAGACCGATCAAGAAGTAAAGATCAAACCGGTGGCATTTCTCATGACTTAAGGCTGCTTTTATACTAGCTTCGATCTCTTCGTTGCTATACCCTTTGCCAACAGCCCTTCTGACTTCTTCATCATGTGACTCTAAAGACATCTCATAGCAGTAATTATCCAAGTACTTGTCAACTGTACTAAAAAACTCCGGTGGAGGTGGTTCATAGAACTCAAAAAAGAGCGGGTTCTTGATCTTTCTACTAGATAATCCCCGAAGTACTTCTTCGGCATATTCTTTACCAGCCTTGTATATATCACCAAGTATGAATATAGGACCACGACTTATCCGCGAGATACCGATAGCCTCTTTTACGAGGATCTCCGGATCCCTTATGACGGTCTTTGACCGCCGCAAGGTGTTTTTGAAACTGTGACTCGAACCACCACAAAACACACAGTTAAAATCACATCCTCTTCCAGTAAAAATGGCCATTATCGGATATTTCGTCCAGCCGACAAAAGGTACTGTCCCGATAAAATCCCTATATCTTACAACCGATCGAACAACATCCTTGTAACCCAGTTCCAGATGGTCTATGTTGTCGGGTACATACATCTCAGAGTTTTCATGCACTTCCCCGTTATCCTTCCAGGTAAGATTTGGTATCTGGGAATAACTCTGACCATTTATAACTGCCTCCATCAATTGTCGGGTAGGCTCCTCGGTTGTATCACCCCGAACGACAAAATCAACTGCCGGGTATTTGATCAGTTCATCCCTAAACCAGGACGAAGAAAATCCACCAAAAACTACCGGTGTGTCCGGATGATACTTCTTAACTATCTTGGCGATCTCAATTGAGCCGTGACAATGAGGCATCCAGTGTAGATCTATACCAAACATCGACGGATTTAACTTTTTAATCTGTTCTTCAACATCGTAGTCTGGGTCCAATAGCATTCGAAGAGCCAGATTTACAATCCTGACATTATACCCGTGTTTTTTTAAATAGCTTGCTATTGTAGAAAACCCGATCGGGTACATCTCAAAGACGGGTGATGAAGGAACAAGATCACTTATCGGTCCATATAGAATAGACTTCTTTCGGAAATCATAAACACTGGGAGCGTGTAGAAGAACTAGATCAGCCTTGTTCTGAAAATACGAGAGCATCCGTAACCTCCTTGATATGAGTAAAAGCAGATGGAACAGGGTTGTTTATTAATAAGCTATGAGCCGATTTTGCTAAGTTCTTGACATCACTCGATGGTATATAGGTTTCATGACGCGCCTCACAAGCCATTCCAAACCGAGCACTGAATTCAGTCAATGTACTGATCCAAGAATCCTTCAATCCACCAAGATGAATACCAATTTCTGACGCAGCTTTATAAAACTCAGACCGCTTACGAAGTCCCTTATAATATTCAGTAAAAGGCTGGTTTTTCGATTCTCCTCCGGATAAGTGACTGGCTTGGCCCGCTGATACATCGATCAAAGCTTCGCTTAAGCGATGAACGATATAGTTATCTTCAAGCTGCACTACTGTAGACAGAGCTCGGGCATAGTAGTGATCAGCTGTAATCAGATTAAGGTTTAGTTGCTGATGAGCGGCAAAATGTTTTCTTATGCCGAGATTCAAAAGTTCAAGTGCTTCTCCGACCGGTCTTAATCGATCAAGATCGTAGTTTCCAACAGCAGCTGTCGCAAGAAGCATAAAAGCCCGAGCGCAACGTCCATCTTGCAAGATTAGCAGATCGGAATCTGACTTATCTGAGAATCCATGAACCTCGCCCCGGACAAGCTCATCAACTGACTTAAGATCTGAGATAACATGTTCAAAAGTAATGGAGCTTTCCCCCGTTTAAGATTTGATAGACCTATTATACCAAGTGCAGTTTTAATCAACAATAACCACGTTACATAAATCTAGTTTGGATCGATTCGCAGCGATACGGGAGGGCTTGGAAAATGTTCTATCGGAGGTGGTTCGCTGTGATTAAAAACAGCAACACCGAACATGTAATAGATGGGTTTCGAGCCCGGTTCGAATACTATATCGCCTTTTTGTCTTGTATTGAGCTTTCTCGAGATCTCCAGTGTCCACTTCCCTTCATCATAAACACCCCGGGCAAAAACATCACCTCGACTTCCTGTTGTCGGTCCTTCAAAATAGATAAACGGAATCCGGTCTCCTGCTTGAAAAACTTTATACGAGGTAATATCTTCCATCTGGTCTACTGTTGGATAAGGTGTATCCGAAGCTGTCAGACCTTCGACTAGCTTCTTGGTCGGTCTATCAGGTGCAATTCTTTGTACCGGTGTCTTGTATCCATTTTTGTAAAAACCGGGGTCTCCCCGATCCGGCTTTCGAGCTGCCTTCATCAATGTGGGGTCGACTGCATCATCCATAGAACGATCATCGGCAAAACCGTATATGTTCCCTATTCCGGCCATCCAAAACCATAGGTCCGCTTTTTCCTGCCGACTGTTTGTCGCCATATACCATAGGTCATTATCACTGTTTTCGGTATGACATATCGCCTGACATCCCTTAAGATTAAAATAGGCAATGCTGTCATCTCTATCCCAAAGGATCGCTATTTTATCCTGCTCCAGGTCATTGTTCCACTCCTGTCCGTCAAATTCCCAGACCTTTGACACATTGTCAAAAGTATCATCCTTCCATTCTAAAAGAAACGAGATATTCTCCTCCGAGTAGACGGATTTCATAAGAACATCCGGTCCATTCTCTGTTTCTATTGTTGTGAACGGTATTTCTTTCCATATTTTTTCGTTAAGATTTCCATCCGGTTTAATTTTTTCTTCGCTAAACTGGGCCGGTACAACCAGTTTTGTCGGAGCTTTGCCGGAATCGCTTGAACAACCCATCAAAACAGTCACGATTATCATGAGTGCCAGTGTTAATATCTTCTTCTTCATCTAAACTTTCCTTCTTTCAGTGACCTGTTCAACTCCCTGACTTCATTAATAGCACCTTTTGGCATCCACGGCATTTTAAGTGAATCCGGCATCCAGGCTCCCCAGTCCTCAAGGGTCTCCGGAGCCTGTAGCCCGTTCTTTAATGACTGCTCATACATCGGAGCATGTGGAAAAGGCAAAAACAGGGATAGCTGTCCTTCAAATAAGTCGCTTAACTGAGAACATTCTTTGATAAAAACAAGAGCTGCATTAAGCTCCTCTTCAAATGGCCACACACCGGTATCGCTGTGTGGAAACCCGATGATAACAGATAAATAAAGTTTAATGCCAGCATCACCGCTACACCTGGCTAAAGTTTGGGCCCTCCCGATCAATCTTTGATATGTTTTGGTAATACTTCTTCCGGTGGCTCCACATCTTGGCTCAAGACCGACAAATATGCTTCTAAGACCGCTGGTTTTTAAGGCAGACAAATAATCTGAGTCAGCATCCACAAGATCTTCGAGACGCCCGTTGGCCATACCCCATTTTATCTTCAGGTCCCGATCTTTCAACGTTTGGGAAAAATCTCCTACCCGAGGAAGGTCAACGAAAAAATTAGCATCGTCAAATAAGATCCCGTCTATCCCGTACTCCGAATGCAGTACCTCGATATCGTCGATCATCTGCTCCGGTTCCAAAGAAGACCAGTGGCCCTTGCTTACCAAGTACTGAGCACAATATGAACAACTATAGGGACATCCACGGCTAGAAACATAATTGATGGTATGTGAGTTGATCTCGTCGCTAAAAATATAATCCTTCATTTCCAACAGATCATATGAAAGTGGAGGGAATTTCTTAATATCAGCAAAGTCTCTCTCTTTTGTGAGAACCGTCTTTCCGTTACGACAGAATGCCAGACCTGATACACTACCCAGGTCCTTCTCTGAATCTAGTGCTTCGATCAATTCAGCAAATGCCATCTCACCCTGACCGATTACAGCGATATCGACAGCCGTATGTGATGCTGTTTTTTCCGGAAAGATGGTCGGATGCCATCCACCCCAGATCACCGGTACACCGGCCATTATTTTCTTTGCCTTTAAGGATGATTCTATTCCATATATTATTTGCGGCCCGGTCATGACCGATACACCGTATGCAATAGTATCGTCTTTATATTTGGAAAAATACTCATCGTGCTTACCGGGGTCACGCGGTAGGATCTTCACATCGTAGCCCTTGCTTACCACTGTCGACGCTATCGCTAAAAGTGCAAGCGGCGCCCGAGTCGACGGACTGTCAAGAGTTGGTGGTGGACAGTACAAAAGGATCTTATTCTTCATCTTTCGGCTCCAGGACCAGTGTGACCGGATCGCTTATTGAATGATCAAATCTTGTATCATCGAATATAGCCAGCGCGAATATGTTACCGGCGACAGCGTTGTTTGCTTTTGGCTTGAACTGAACATCATCGTCGTTTCCTGTATTGAGTTTACGACCGAATTCAAGTGTATATGTCACATCCTCAAATACCCCTTTGCCCTTTAGATCAACACGACTACCCGAGGGTCTACCATCGGGAAAATCATTTAAGTTCTTTTCGGACTCTAGATTAAAGAACATAAGCAGGGGGATCCTGTCTCCGGCTTTAAAAACCGAGTAGTCTATTATCGGGGTCATGTCCTTCTCATTGGGAAAAGAGTTTTCATCCAGTTCTGTGCCGGGCTTAAGCATCAAGGCGGGTTTCTTTATCCCCTGCGCCTTCTCTTCCTCTGACGCAGCATTCGGATTTCGCGTCCACCATTGTTTCGTCCCCGAGTCCCCATTGTCAAACTTAAGTGTGATCGAAGTCAGGCTTGATAGGGACGGATGATCTATAACATCCTGATCTGCCGCAAATATCCCGTCATCTACGACTTCAACGATATTCATCACACCGGGAGCCCATTTCCAAGCATCACCTTTTTGCGTTGCGCCAGACCAAAGCTCTCCGTCTATGTTCGGACCTTCTAGAAACATATGGTTCTCATTGTCTGATGCATGCTTATGACACACCGCCCAACATCCTTTGGTCTCGAATCCCTTGATGCTGTGATCTATATCCCAAAGAAAAGCCACCTTGTCATCATCTTCATATGTCCTCTGCCAGTTCTCACCATCATATTCCCAATAGAGAGCACCGTTTTTGGGTGTTTTATCCTCCCAGCTGATACGAAAGAAGATCATTTCCTCGGTATAGACAACTCTCAGCTTTGCATCAATGCCTTTGCTTGTCGGGATCTTTGATTCCGGCGCTTTGTTCCATACCTCGTCGGAACCAATGCCATCAAGCTCCGGTCCTTTGTCAACATAGACCGAATCGACCCGCAACTTCGTCTTTACATCAACCGGTTCCTCCGGTTTGGTACGGCATCCTACGAATGTTGGAACGAGCCCGAGAACCAACAATAATATCCCTATTAGAACTATCTTCCCTCGGTCTACTCCCACACCATGCTCCATCTGCTTCTTTTCACAACTTTTCATTCTACTTTTCACTTCTTTTCACTCTCTTTCATCCATATACAAAGAAACAGTCATTGCGAGGAGCGAAGCGACGAAGCAATCTCACATTCCGCTTTTCCATGCTATTTCTCAAACACCAGCCGCATCGTTTTACTTGTTTTATGATCGACTATTGTCCGGTCAAACACAGCCACTGCAAAACTATAATCTACGTCATCGGCCGCCGGATCGAACTGGATGTCATCATCCCGGCCTGTTTTCAAAGCCCTTTCCATCTCAACTGTCCAATGACCATCTTCCCATACACCTTTGCCAGCAATATCATCCCTGCTTCCACCCCACTTATTTGTGAAGGGATAGAAAATAATGTAGGGAATACGATCTCCATTGTTAAAGATGGAGTAGTCCACTATCTCCTCTACCTGGTCAAAAAACGGGTATGGTGTATCCTCAACAGACAACCCTGAGTTCAGCATATAGACCGGTTTTTCTTGTCCATCGTTTTCATCAATACGTTTGTTTGGAAACATAGGCGCCTGGTTGGTAAACTCATCGTGTTGCAGAAAAATCCGGGGTCTGATAGCAGTCGGATTCTTTAGATAAGACGGATCGACAATGAAAGCATAATCGTTTACGGAATCCCGGACATTGCTTATACCCAGGGAGATATCCCAGATATCTCCCTTCTGTTCGGCACCCTTCCATATACTGTCTGTAGACTCCGGACCGTTGATCTGCATCACTGCCGAACCTGCTTCACCATTTTCCTTATGACAGATAGCCTGACACCCTTCTCTATTAAATCCGGCTATAGAGTCATCGATGTTCCAGAAAATAGCAAATGCATCATCGATAAGACCTTTTTTCCATTCAGTCCCATCGAACTCCCAGACTTCATCAACATCATCACGGGTATCATCAGCCCACGATGCCAGGATGTAGATCTTTTCTTTTGTATGAATTGATTTCATGGTTACATCCGGTCCGTCGTCTGTCTCTATACTGATCGAGGAAACTTGACCCCAGACTTTATCATCAGATACACCGTCTACTTGAGGGGCCTGCTTTGAAAAACGGCTTGTTAACACGTCCTTTGCATCATTTACTGACTGCGTGTTTTCTTTAGCACAGCCCGCTACCGATAGGACTACAATTATTAAAATGGAGACTACGATTACGAAGTATAAACTTCTTCTCACAGTGAAAGGAAACTCCCTTCATAGTTATTGCTGATAAATATTATGACATAATCTCCCTGCGCCGTTTACTTTGCCCGCTATCCTGTCATTAACCAGAACCGCTATACGAAACTAAAACAGGAAGAAATGGGAGCAAAACCCTTGTGACATGTGACTTGGGACTTGTTAAAAAGAGCAAGTGATAACACTTGGGAGATTGCCACGTCAGTCGTCTTCGACTCCCTCCTCGCAATGACTCACTGGTTCTCGTACTAGTATTTAGATGTCATTCTGAACGAAGTGAAGAATCTACGCTTCAGCCATCATCAGCTTAAAACCAACTTCAGCTCTTCAGATCTTCAGCGCTATCCATCATCAGCTTAATAACGTGCTGGTTTCTGGTTACTGGTGACTTGTTACTGATCTACGACTTACTCAAACTCTAAAGTTATCGGGTCACTTATTGCATATCCTTTGGCATCGTCTCTTACGATGATGACGAAGGAGAAGACTGAACCGGTATCAAAGGAGATGTCGTCGGTATGTCCGGTCTTAAGCTTGCGGGAGAACTCGACGGTCCAGGTATCGGAGCTCCACTTGCCCTTGGTTATGATGTCATCCTTTGAGCCGCCCCATTTC
>SDBS01001838.1_pt1 | contig 21400 bp, 19 predicted proteins | sample 2277091 | NCBI WGS metagenome assembly SDBS01 (sample SAMN10404972, study PRJNA504765) | marine sediment metagenome | isolation source: marine sediment core GS10_PC15, 163 cmbsf | place: Arctic Ocean: Southern Knipovich Ridge | collected 2010 | reverse complement strand
GACAGTCAGGATTTCATCATCCAAATCTTTTACCCATTTCGCATATTGTTGTACTAAGAGAAAGCTGTGCGTGGTTGAGGTAAAGGCAATAATATGGGGCAGTGATTCTCTTATTTTTTCGCGGAAATGACCTTGATTAAAGTGCTTATCGCGAATATGAAGTAAAGTCACGTCAATGCCCTTGATCCTATCTTTAAGATAAGCAGAGATAGATGCCAGTCCGTAATGAAAATAACCCCGATGTAGAGAGTCGTACGAAACATCTGGAAAAACTAATAATATCCTTTTACTTTTCATCTTATGAGCTCTACCTCAAACCCTTTCGCCAAATCTTAGGACTTCACTTCCATTTTTCTGTAAATATTCTCCAATGCTACTATCAAACCCATACAAATCCACAAAAATGAACCCATATAAGGACCCTCTAAAACCACCAAAAAAAGCGCAATCGTCAAAATATATACAACACACGTTAACAGCGCTACAACATATGATTCTATCTTGCCATGTTGAGATATATGACGCAGAAAACTCATTGTTCTTCTGAAGAATCTTATCATAATTAACAGAAAAATAGAAAAGCCAATTACTCCCGTTTTATAAGCTATGTTTAAATGTGAATTATGAGGGTCAATCCATCCTTCCCTTGCACCGTGTTCCCACCCCAGTGCTTCAAGAGTGGGAGAACGAAAAGGCTTTCCAAAACCCCACCCAAATAGTGGCTTCCTAGAGAGCTCTCCTAGCATGTCTCTCCAAATAAATAATCTCCACCAAACATTACTGGCCGATACAGTCTGCACCCGGTAGAAAAAAAGAGTGGAAACTACTTCAGTTTTAATCACATTAAATAATAGAGGATTAACTAAAGCAACGAAGATCGGTAAAATTACACCTCCCAGGACAACATAAAGAAAAATTGTTCTCACTCTTCTCTTTGACTTACCCATTCTTGGAGAAAGATACAGAAGAAAAAGTAGGGACACAAAAAGGGCAATCCATGCTGCGCGGGTTTCACTCATCAGAATAACAAATAATTGCAAGAAGATAATCAAGATGAGAAGGACCTTATGTATTCTTTTTTTCAAACGAGCAAGATAAACAGATTCAAATATCACCGCCAGAGAAAGATAAAAATAACTATAATGACCCAGCCCCCCATAAATGTTTATCATGAAATCCGTCTTAAGAAGAGCAGCTATTGGAATAATAATACAAGCCACGAATACCACCTTAAATAGCAACTCAATTCTTCTCAAATCCTTAAAAAGAATAGGTATCAAAAAATAGAAAATCGAATAATAAAGTAGCGCCGAGTGACGAAGGGTGAGAAGAGGTGTGTAGGAAATAAGACCCCTAATCAGAGCAATAAAACCAACCAAATAGAAAAAAGCAAATTCCTTTTTTAGTGGAATATTCTTTAGGTAACTCAGCCTATCCCCTCGAATGAGTTTATCGAGGAGCAAAGTTGCTACAGTCGCAAAAAGGACCGCTTCGGTGATGTATAACGGTAATCCACCAATTTCTATTCCCAGGTGAGCAAAGCCTCGGGCAAAAAGCGCAAATCCAAGAATAAGTAAGAGAAGTAGGAAATATTTATAGTTAATTTGCAATAACAATAACATAGGAATCATCGCTACGGGTAGTACATAATAGAAGGAGAAGTAGCTGCACAGAATCCCTGATGCAATCCCTACAGCTATCATCATCCCGTAGTTCATTGCCTTAGATTTCATAGCTTGCATCAAGGGAAAGAGCCCCTTTCTTCAACTTGTTTCACAAATTTCCTGTCAGTTTATACTGAATTCTGTACAAGATATTCCCAAGGCTCCTAGTAGACCCCATGTTTATTCCTATATACAGTACAATTCCTATAAATAATTTTCCTATCCCCCTTAGACTTTTGAAGCCTGTAATAAATGTTACCCAGGAGAACAATTTTCGTAATGACTTTCGTGCTTCACTTTGTTTTCCTTGCATTAGAAGATTTGTTGCACACAAAATATTATCCCAGGTTCTCTGAAATTCATAACATTGCACTATACTATTGGTTATTACTAAATTTTTTGATGCAATGGTCGTTAAGTAATAGTCCATTACCGAGAAAAAATCGTGTCTTTCTATACGTAGACACCGATATTTATAAGTTTCTTGAGCTCTCCCTATTCTTCTTTTTATAAGTGTTTGTTTTAAAATTCCTACAGGATACTTTTCTCCAATCCTCAACCACATCTCTCCATCTGCGGCAGTATTAAACGTATCTTCTCTGAATAGACCTACTATTTCAAATACATCCCTTTTCACCATGAATGTAGGACATATAAGGAAACTATTCCCGTATTTCAAGAAAGCATTAAATATTTCCTCAAACGTATAAATATCCCTCCCTCTGAGTTCTTTCGGTATATTAGTTTTACCTATTACCTTATCATTTTCATTTATCAGTCTATCCAGCGTAAAAACAGCGGCGACATCAATATGATTTTGTAAAAACTCAACCTCCTTTTCTACTATATCTGATTCATACATATCATCCGAATGATAGAACGCAACAAACTCACCCTTGGCAACCTTCAAACATGTATTGTAGTTATTATAGCACCCAATATTTGTTGGGTTCCTGCAGTATTTCAATCTACCGTCAGTAAATGATTTCATTATCTCCTCGGTATTATCTGTAGAGGCGTTGTCCGAAACAACGATCTCTAAATTGCCATAGGTTTGGTTTATGATCGACTCTAAAGACTTTCTCAGATAACGAGCTTTATTATATGTAGGGATACAAACACTAACTAATGGTTTATTTTGGTATGACGCCATAGTTCAAAATCCTCTTTGTAGCCTTTTTCATATTGTGTCAGTTTTTATGTCAAATCTGAGAGGCGAATTATGTTTTCCTAAAAAATCTTAATTTCTTGTCTAATTTTTCTATGAAAGGATGTTTCATTTCCTTAAAGAGCCAATCCCTAGCCATGATGAGCTGGGCCAATAACAAATAGAGTCCTGAAATAGCTAATATAGCTACTGATTGCCACAAGGTAACACGGTGGATAACAACCCTAAGAATTAAAAGAAGAACTACCACGGGCAATGAATAAATAATCGACAATCCCACTTTCTTTTTTGGAAATCTCACTGGCAAGAGTTTATGCATCTTTACCATCAAGTAAACTAATGTAGCTAAAGCACCAGATAATAATGATAACCCCGTACCTATGTATGGATTCCAACGAGATAAAATAAAAATTCCTCCCAAAGCAACGATTGTTCCTAAAGTAATAGGAAGAATTAATCCTTTCATCTGTAATTGAGCTACTCCTACCATCGTATAGGTTGAAATAAATGCAAAAACAAGCGAAGTTAATGCTCCCCAAAATATAACATTACCAGCTATTTCCCGAAATTTTTCCGCTACAAAAATCTTAGCTATAAAAGGACCTCCCAAGGAGACAAAAAGACCTACCAGAATTACCGCTGGAAAGAAAGATTGGGAATACCTATCCCAAGCTTCGGCTTTTTTCTGGAAATTAGCTTTAGCTATTTTCTCATAAAAAATGGGATTATAAAAATTCCTGAATAAGACTTCAAATCTTTCCACTAAACGAGAGCCTAAACTAAAGCCTACGGTAAAAAAACCAAGAACCTCTAAACCGCTTAACCCTTCTAATATAAATCGGTAGGATTGAGTTTGTAGCCACAAAACCAAGGAGGCTAAAGATACTGGCCAGACAAAATGAAAGATAGTTGATATCGAAGATTCGTAATCAATAGAAGTATTAATTCTTCTTTGCGATGTTTTAATTATTTTAAAAAATAAAAACCCACCAATAGCTATCAACAAAATCTGTCCAAGAATTTGTCCCGCTATCCAGTATTCTGCAGTTTTAGAAAATAATAATACCAAAAAAATAGAAATAAGGAGTCCTAGCAAAAGAGTCAAATTTGAAGTTATTACGAACCATAATCTCTTCTTGAAAATATTAAGCCAGCTAATGAAAGAAGCGTTTAAGTTGGTAACAAATACAAGGCTGAACATGAGTACTATGAGCCGGAGGCTAGAAATGTTTATCTCTATTATATATTTCAAAAAAAGAGCTAAACTGCTGGCGACTATGCCCGAGAGAAATAAATAGTAAAAAAATCTCCTAAAGTAATGACGTATAGTCCCCCCAAGATTCCACTCTAAAAGTTTTCTTTCCGTATAACGGCAGAATCCAGTTACAAATATTGCAGTAAACAACGCCGCTATTGTATAAAGAATTGAAAATCGACCCATCTGATCAGGTGAAAGTAAAGAAGTAATAACACGGGTTGTTATAAGCGCAATGATAACCTGGAAGAAACTACCCCCTGTTAATATCAGAAGATCGCTAACCCTTTTCATAGGCAAGACCTTTATAAAAATCCTGAAAAGTGAAATCTAATGTATAAATTTTATCCAAAGTTAAAGCAGAACTATATTGAGGAGTTATATCAGAATAACAAGACACAAAATTGTAATTTACAGATTCTAAAAGAGTTCTAACTACTTCAAAATCTACACATTTTTTTTCTAAAAGGTGACAGGCAAATATGGGCTGGCATCCCACAGCAAATAAGTTTAATAAAGCAGTACTAAAATAAGATACTACAAATTTGGGACGGTGATCTAAGGTTGAAATCATATTTTCCACTGCCACAGGTTTATCGAAGTCTATTATTTTAATCTCCAATTCCTTCAATCTTTTCCTTAATTTTTTAAATTCCGGTCTATCTAAATATTTAATTTCGCAATGATGAAACTTAAAGTAAACATATCTGAATGATTTCGCTGCTACTTCCAAAATTGCCAAAAGTGAATCAATGTATTCTTTATCATCAAGATAAAAATCATTCAATCCTTGTCCGAGAATGAGTATGGAATTAGAATCACGATTTTTCAGTTCCTCCTTTAAACCGGGAAATCTAACATAAACTTTAGGCATACTACGCTCCAAAGGGAAGTTATAAAATAAAATATAGCCATCGTAGTATTTATCATCTAATCGGGGGAAATAAAGAAGATTTGTTCCTGTTAATCGCCTACTATCATAAAAACCAATGGCATACCTTATAATATAGTCGATAATCCTTTGTTTTAAAGAACTTCCTCTAAATACGTAAGGATAATTATTGATTATATAAGTTCCTATACCTTCATCTATTATAAAAACTTTAGCTCCCTTTCTCTTTGCTCTTTTTACAATATAATGATTGCCAATCTCATATTCTGTAAAAAGAAAAACTATATCATCTTTTTTGAAAATGATTCTTTTAATATTTTGCTTAACCTTATACATATAAATTGGATTGAGTAATTGCCAGAAGCTTGTAAAGAAACCTTGGCTACGATAAACATTTTCGTATATGTCATCATGTTCTGCCATAGTCAATGCGCTAGGCTCAAATCTTATCAAAGAGAAGTCTTCTTCAGTATTTATTTTGGATATTTTTTCAAGAATTGCCCTTGACCAGATATAATGAAGATTATTATTAACTATAAAATAAATCATTCTTTTCAAAATCATCGATTTGATTAAATATTACGGAAACTTTTGATAATGATGTTATTCTATTATCAACAGCTCCCGCCTCCATCAATATCCAAGGTAGCCCCAGCCATATTAAGACAAAACATCGGAAACTAAAAATAATATCGCTACCTTATACCCATTATCTTTCTGCCTTTGGCGATCCCACCCACGCACATCAAATCTCTGAGTTTCTTGAAAACTACCAGTGTTGGCCGGTGTAAACAAAAATAATCGCTAGCTCAAAGTGTTCAAATCAATATCCGGTGGGCACTCCCCAAAATTCACAGTAACTACAAAATGGAAGCTTATGTCTCTCACCTTCTATATGATATTTCAACCACTCTCTTCTTTTAGGACTATTCCAGATGTCTATTAATGGGGTCGTCTTACAATATCCTATTACACCTGACCCACGTGGGTCAAATCTCACACATGTAGACACTTTGCCATCTCTTTTAATAACTATATGGCTGAGCAAATCAAGACAAATACCTATTTCAGGGATAGTCGGATTTTTCTTATATTTGAAGCTGCCCATTGGTGAATGCAACACTCTCGTTGCGATTATACACCCCAATTTTTTATATCTATCTAAGTCCACATCTCCTAAGCACCTTATTATAATATTTGGTTTTCTATCTCCCTTGATTTTCAAGAATTCTTTGATCAGTTTATGTTGTTCCTCCCCCTCTTCATCGTTCTCAAATGTAGATATCGTTAAAGTATCAAGATTATCTATGATTTCATCGGCCTTCTCTACTACTAATTTACCATTAGTATTCATACATCTAGTTTGCCGCTTAAATAAGCTAATGGCTTCTTTGAATCGCGGATAGAGAAGTGGTTCTCCATTATCATGAAGCTGGACTACTATTCCTTCTGGTAACTGTCTAGCAATAGATTTGACTAGTTCAAATTCCATATCGCCGTACTTTATAGCGATCTCTGGATACTCTCTTTCTATCTTTCTCCTACCACATATCCAGCAATTTTTGTTACATCGACTGGTTAACTCTACATTTACGGTTGTCAATCCATTAAAATATTTATCCATTTTTGTCCTCATTATAGAAAGCACTGAATTGCATCAACAAGTTCTTCAAACGAGTTATCTATTATTTCAACAATATTCCTATTAACCTTAGGGCCGAAAAATTTAGTAAAAACATGAAAACCGCGATCGGCAAAAGGAAGTAATACATAAAGAGGGATGCCTCCCCTAACGGGCCCCGTAGGAAGGCGCATTTTATGTTTTACCAACTTTAATAGATTGCACAAAGCACCGGCTCTATCTGTGAATAAAACTTTCTTTTGTAGAACTTTTGTAGTTTCTTTCGGAAGCCAGTCAACAATTTCTGGTTTTTTCAATATGAAATTAATCTCACCATTTTCTATTTTTACGCGGGGGTTGTGACCAAAAATACTCGTAACATTACTTAAAACTAAATTTTTCTTCATCGCACCAGCCATTGGCCAGATAGCGCTATCGCATGAAAGAAAAACTTTGCATTTTGAAATCAAATATAAGTCATCAAGCATAGTTCTGTCTTTCACTAATGCAAAATCGAGAATATTCTTGTGTTCTGGGAAGGATACCTGTTTGCTATCTCCAATTCGAACGACTTTATACCCCTTATCAGCAAAGTATTTAGCGATCTCAAAAAACGTTTGCGGGTTCACAAATCTAAATAGGTCTGCACTTGCGCCATCAACTCTTTTCCAAAACGTATTGACTTCTCTAACTTGGATAACAATCGCATCTTCCGGTAAGTTGTGCTTATTTTCATAATATTTCTCTGGAAAACGTAAAGTGCAATCTGGTGGCTTAGACAGACCTCGCCAAGATGCAGGATATGTTTTCAAACCTGCACTTTTATATACACTGGGCATGTGAATATCACTATAGCGCGGATCGTTAGCTATTGTTTCATTTATTATTGCTTTATATATTCCCTCCTCAAAAAATATAATGTTCTCAGGAGAAATGCCTGGGATGCACATGGCAAAAGCTTTTTGAAAATCCGTTTCAACATAAACTGTAGGATCTTTGTCACCAACTCGAATTAGATGCTTGCATAGGCCAATTGTATGTTCTGCCGAATTGCCCAGAGCGTTTTCATGTCTCCATATTGCATACTTCATTCTTTATCCCACCCTTCGTACTTCTTAAGATTGGATGGTGTGTATTTTGTTTTACCAGTTAACACATTAACTAACAGTTTATCAAGCGCAGCAACAAGCATTGGCCTTTTTTCTTTGAACAGTACCTCTGATTTTCTTCGAAGGGTTGCTAACTCTTTGTCGGACTTTGCCTTAGCCATAGCATCTTCAAGATACCAATATCGAATATGGACAATTATTAACTTATCAATAATTTCAGCTAGTGTATCAGTGTAAATATCATCATAATTAGGAAACTTGGTTCTATTCAATAGTTCTTGAACCTTTTCTTTGATATATTTATCTAGCGATTTTCCTACACCCATATTATCTCCTCCTTTTTGTTCTACGAGTCTTTATGCCCAAATTACTCTATCCAAAGCTTGTTAGCAACCATTTTCTCTTGAATAATAGATTTTTAAAACCTATAAGGGCTTGGGGCATCTGTTCTCTTTTCTTGAATTTCTTTGTTGAATCCCTTTATTTGCTTGACAATGTCAACTCCGACATTTTCACTCCATTTATCAAGAAGCTTTTTTGTAATTTTGCCCATTTTACCGTGTCCGACATGGATACTGTTGAGGCTGGTAACCGGCAAGGCGCAGAAAGGCGTGCCGGTCATAAATGCCTCATCTGCTGTGTAAACATCATATGGCTCAATATTTTTTTCAATGCACCTTAATTTAAGCTGTGCCGCCAATTCAAATATGTATTCTCTACTTATTCCTCTCAATATGTTTCTGCCTTCAGGCGTTATAATTACTCCATCTTTGACGATGAAGAAATTATCACCTGTACCTTCAGCTATAAAACCATCCGGGTCAAGTAATAATGCCCAATTATCTTCACCTTTATAATTTGATACTTCTATGTTTGCCATCAAATAATGTACTCTACTCCTGTTTTTTACTTTTGGTTCTAATAAAGATGCAGGTATTGCTCTCTGACTTGTAATTATCGCATTTATCCCTGTGTCATATAGATGTCCCATAGAAGATACTGTCCATCGTAAAGGAAAATCCGCAATTAGTACATTGGGTCCGTTGTGCACTCCTACAACGTCTTGATATATTGATAATAGTCCTCGTGTAACATCTATCATAACTCTATGTTCGTCATCTTTGGCAAAAAGGGGCTCATTCACTTCTATTGTCTCATGCACATGCTTTTCCATTTCGTCTATTGACATTCTAAGGGGTATTCTAACGTATTTAATTGAAGCATATAATCTTTCAAGATGCTCGCGTAATTTAAATTGGACTTTGTTGAAAGACCGAGTCATTTCAAAAATCATATCGCCAAACATTAAAGCAGAGTCGTATATTGATATCCTTGCCTCCGATTCAAGAACGAATTCTCCATTTACATAAACCAATCTTTGATTTGACTTTTTATTTTTCACGGGATTATCTCCAATTAAGTGGTCTAAGTTTTGCCTTCGCATTATCTTCTGCTTCTGTCACTCGTTTAATACCGTCACCTAAGGCCTTCTCTACTATTCTAATATCCCTTACTAACCTCATTAATCCCTCCGGCTCCAATGAGGCTGCCTGATCTGAACCATACATAGTTCTGTCAAGAGTAATATGTCTTTCCAAAGATGTAGCACCTATACTGACTGCTGCTAGGCTTATCTGTAAACCCACCTCATGACCACTATAACCAACATTACAGTTGTATCTTTCTTTTAGGGTTTCAATGGTCTTCAAGTTGGCATCTACATCTCTCATTGGATAAATACTATTACAATGCATCAATTCAAAAGGGCAACTTTTCTTTTTAAAAATATCCACCGCCTTATCTATTTCTTCAACTGTACTCATTCCTGTTGATATAAAGGTATATCTCTTTTCATCTGCTACAAAATCAAGTAGCGCCTCATGTGTTAGCATCGATGAAGCAATTTTGTTGTATTTCAGATTGTATTTTCTTAAAAACTGCTGACTATTTATATCCCAAGCTGAAGCAAACCACTCAATGCCCTTTTCTTTGCAGTACTCATCTACCTCGTCATATTCCCTTTCCTCAAATTCAAGCCCTTCCTTTTGTGCCCTTTGAGTCGTGCCCCACGTACTTTCCCGATAAGAGTCGAGAAATTCCTTTGTATAAACCTTATCTATTGTTCGCTTTTGAAATTTGACTGCATCACAGCCTGCAAATGTTGCAAGATCCATTAACTTCTTAGCTATTTGTAAATCTCCATTGTGATTAATGCCTATTTCTGCGGCAATAAATACTGACATCTCTTTCCCTCCCTTTTTTGCAATTACTTTGCAATATCCTTAACTCTATCATTAGCATCTTGCTGTACATTCGGATATCCCAGCATTTTTCATCACTTCTAAATCATTATATCGCTTCCTCAATATTACCTATTTTTTTCTTCAGAAACTAAAACATTGTTATCTGTCGCTACTCTGCCAAGGTCATAAACAATTGATCGAATATCTTTTATGTTAATTTTTGACTACTTGTCTAATGTCTTTTGCATAAAGTACTCACATATTTCTATGTCTTCCAATCTATCAATTTCATAAGATTTCCAATAATCCATCATAAACATTATAATTTTACCACCAAGACGATTATTATACTTTTTTAATATTTCAGGTTTAAATATATATATTGAGCCATTTTCCAAATATAATGGCATTCTATCTTGCCTTCTCCCTCTGTTTCTGTAATCATAAGTTAAACCTGTTAATTTTCCATTCTGATAGTTCCATATACAAAAATCCTCTAACATTGCAGCAGAAAAAAGAGAATCTGCTTTTTTGGATATAAAAAGTTCTATCGCGTTGTCAATATCTTCACTTGTTCTAATCGGAGATGTGGCCTGAAGAAAAACTACTATATCAATTTTTTCCTTATTAAATTTTTGTATATAATTAATTGCATGCAATAATACTTTTTCCGCAGAAGTAGTATCCGTAGCCAGTTTTTTAGGGCGTTTTATGCTCTTTGCACCTGAATCTTTAGAAACATTCAATATTTCTTTATCATCAGATGATACATAAGCATTTTTTATATATTTAGTACCTAATGCCTGTTCTATTGACCATGCAATAAGTGGTTTCCCGCAAAATTCAACAATATTCTTTTTGGGAATCCCTTTAGAACCACCACGGGCAGGAATTATAGCAATAATATTATTGTTATTCTTAGTCTCCATATCGCTTCTCTTGATAGTCTTTTAGAACTTCGCTAACCAATGTATCTGCAAAATATTCGGCGCTAAAGAGACGGATTTTTTCGCTCCGAACAAACCTCTTGATAGCATCTAGATAACCAAGATATTCTTTGTCTGGCATATTCTTTAAATAGCTATAAAGTTCTTCGTAATTTCTAAAATTTCTCTTATCTATAAATGTATTTAAGGGAATATAATCACTAACATTTGGTGCACCCCAATAAACAGGCACACAGCCAGCGAAGAAGCAGTCAAAGATTTTTTCTGTAATATAACCAGGGATATCCATTGCATTCTCATAACAAATGGCGAATTTGTATTCTTGCAACACCTCACTTTTAGATTTAACCGTTCCTCTATATGAAGGATATTTCTGTTTAAAAAGTTTTCTCAAGACCTTAAATCTATTTAGCCTTGACAGAATACCTTTAAAACAATATTCATCCCAACCAAAACCGTATAAATCAAAATCTTCAGAATGATTCTGCTCAAACCATCGGATTGCCCTTATTCTTTCGGCATACAAACTTAGTGGATGAGACACAAATTTGTGTCCTGCAATTATTGTACAAAACTTGTTTCTTTTGTTCAAATCAAAAACGACTTCTTTAGCAATCTTGTTTGGCCAATAATATTTAATGTATTTTCTACCATCAATCCAAATATCATTCCACACAAATATTTTCTTAAAATGTTTATGTGATTCTCTTCTCCAATTGTTAGTGTTTAGAATTTCTGATTCAAAAACCACCAAAAATTTGTTTATACTCTTGTGGCGTTTTAGTAATTTGTCAATTCCCTTCGGAACATCAAAAAAAATCAAAGCATAGAGTTTGGAGGATTTTTTATTGAAATAGTCATAGGTATTCAAACAAATATTGTGCTCAGAAAATTTTTTTCGCAACAAATAATATGGATAATAGTAGTTATCACGATTGAAAGGATTGTTTAAATCAAAAATCCTATTTTTATAATAGAAACCATCTGTACAAACGAGAAAAATATTATGCATCAACTACTACCTGAATTCCTTTGACATAATCTATATAGTTTGATATACAGATGGGGAGAATAGGTCTTTACTGCTCCACCAATTATTGACTTAAACAAGTGTGTATTATAAACAAGGAATTTCAATATAGTAAATGGCATGCTTAGAAAATGACACACAAATCCTCTATAGGTAAGAATTCTCTCAATTGAAAGATGATCGAGCATTCTATTTTCAAATTTCTTCAAAGCACGGACATTATGCTCAACTGTGAAATAAGGTACATCTTTATCACTCATCCAATAGCCATCTGATATATAACCTCTACTCTGCATGATTTGATAAACTTCTGTCGCAGGATAAACCCACAATTTTCCAATTCCCGCAATATAGTCATATTTAACTCTTTGCATTTTTTTGACAAAAGAGATTGTTTCATTTACAGTATCTTCGTTTTCTCCTGGGAATCCTACTATCAAAAAAGTAGTAATAAGGAAACTATGTCTTTTCAGCTTGTAGAATAACTCTTCCACATCCTTTTTCTTCATCCCTTTGTGAGTATTCACCATTAATTTTTCTGCTCCAGTTTCAAGTCCAAACATAATCTTCTTAAAGCCTGCTTTTTCCATATAATATAGCATCTCTTCTGAAGTAGGTTTTATTTTCGCTGAGGTTATAAACTCTATTCCTAAATCATATTTAATGATTTCTTTACAGAAATCTATAACACGATTGTTATCTAAATTGAAAGTGTCATCATGAATCTGTATTGTCTTTAAACAGGAATATTTTCTCTTTAAAGACAAGATTTCTTTAATCACACTGTCAATGCTTCTCTTTCGATATATACGTTTGGAGATGATATGTAAACAACAAAATGAGCATTTAAAAGGACACCCCCTTGAGGTTATGATATGAGCCATTGTTCTTCTTGGTTCAGAATCAAAAAAGATCTCATGTTTGGGGTAAGGTAGGCAATCCAAATCACGAATCAACTCTCTTTTTTCTGTCTTAATAATCCGTCCATTTTCCCAATAAGCAATGCCCTTTATACTGTCTATACTCCTTTCACTATTCTCAAAAGAAGATATTAGTTCCGAAAATGTAATCTCTCCTTCTCCTATGACTGCAACAACATTCTTGTATTTCTCCACGATTTGTTCTGGCATGGCTGAGGCGTGAATGCCACCCACAACAATTCTCATATCTGGATAGTTAGCAGAGCATTCCTCTATTAAGCGATATGAAGAAACTCTATTCATAGTAAACATCTGGACACCCAGCGTATCCGGTTTAAACTCATCAATTCTAGATAGAATCAATGTGTGGGCGTAGGAAAAACTAAAGCTGTCCAACCATAAAACATCTACATCATGCCCTTCTCTCTCTAAGAAAGATGATAAATAAGCCAAACCGAGAGAATAGGGGACATTAGGAGTATAAACAGATCGTGAATTATTTTCAAATGAATGGCTCACTAACAATATTTTCATGAAATATTCCTGATCACCCCAAAAACACCCTTTAATCTATTAAGATACGTATGTTCACCTACTGCTCTCCTATAACCCTTAACCATTATTTTTCTTCTTTCTGCTTCATTGTTCAAATAATACCTTATTTTGACTATCGAATCATCCGTGGAAACATAAACACCTACTTCCTTCCCAATGTCAAAATAATCTTCTAAAGATGAGACGTAATTAGTTAATTGGAACCCCCCAAGGGCGGGAATTTCAAAGGTCCTTGCCTTGATTTGTTCCATTCGTTTTTTAGCTTTCATAAACTCACGCAAACTCTCAGTAGACGAAAAGATACAACGGATATCGTAACAAACACTATTCGAGAGATTCAGATTTATTTTTGAGATTCTAAAAATCTCGGCCATCTCTTCGAAAGAAACACGTCCATTCTCCCAACCCACTCCAAAACATTCAACCTTTACCCCTTTTCTTTTCAACCTGTTGATAAGCCACTTCCTATATCCACTAATGCTACCTACAAATGAAACATCATATTTATATTCTATTGATTCAAAATCAACATTTTGACTACCTCTAAAAGATGCCCACTGGCTAAGAATTACATTTTTATAGCCTATTTTCCTGTATTTACTCAACGCAAACTTGTCTGTGGTAATTGCGTGAGTAAAATGGGGCGCATAGTATTTTGTAAAATTTTCAAATCTCCATTGATCATCACAAAACCAATTTATAGTAGTATATTTACTTTTCAAATAATCTAATGTTTCAAAGGAAAATTCATCTTTCATCAAAATAAAAAAAACAACATCAGCTCTAACCTCATCAATGTATTTAATAGTCTGTTTTTGCAATTCATCTTTTTGGCTTAAATATTCATCATACCAAAAGGGATAAACCTCACCTGCTATCTGCTTTAAAGCGGAATAAAAACCTTTGTATTCCAATGAATCACCACGAGACTTTATGCCATAATCATACCGAAGAAATATAGGAAGTACCTTCACTTTATTCTCTCTAAAAATTCTCTAAAAACTTTAAGGATATAATTTAGTTTTTCCTTAGTGATCCCCGGATACACACCAATCCAAAAAAGATTATTCATTACCAAGTCTGTATTTTTTAATGAGACGAAAACTCTATACTTTATATCTTGATAAGCAGGTTGTTTGGTTAAATTGCCGCCAAAAAGCATACGAGTGGCGATTTCATTTTTCTCTAAATGATTTACAATATCTGCCCGTGTAAAAGGTGTATTTTCTTTTATTAGAATTGGAAAACCAAACCAGCTGGGCTCAGAGTTTTTCGTGGCTTGAGATAAAATAAAATACTTTTCATATTCTCCAAGGTGCTCATAAAGATAGGTAAAATTCTTCTTTCTTGCTTTAATAAATTTAGGCAATTTTTCTAGCTGAGCAACGCCTATTGCTGCCTGCATATCAGTGATTTTTAAATTGTAGCCGATGTGGGAGTAAATATATTTGTGGTCATAGCCAAAAGGTAGTTTTCCAAATCGCTGTGAAAATCTTTTCCCACAGGTATTGTCATGGCCTGGTTCGCACCAACAGTCTCTTCCCCAATCACGGAAGGAGGTAATGATTTTCTTTAATTCCAAATCATTAGTTAAAACTGCTCCTCCCTCTCCCATTGAAATATGATGGGCCGGATAAAAACTGCAAGTAGAAATGTGTCCAAATGTCCCTGTATATCTTCCTCTGTATTTTGAACCCAAACTATCGCAGTTGTCCTCACAAAACCAAAGATTATATTTCTTCACTATTTTCATAATTCTGTCAAGATTAGCCGGATTACCGAGCGTATGAGCAACAAAAATTGCTTTTGTCTTTTTCGTAATCGCTCTCTCAATTTTACTTGCATCAATATTATATGTTGCTAATTCAATATCGATAAAAACAGGGACCAGATTATTCTGAATTATGGGATTAAGTGTTGTTGGAAAACCACAGGCAGTAGTAATAACTTCATCACCGGGTTTTAGTCTTTTATCTCCCAACTTTGGAGACGTTAAAGCAGAAACTGCTAACAGATTCGCTGAGGAACCAGAATTGGTCAGAAGGCAATATTTCACCCCTAAAAACTGAGCAAACTTCCTTTCAAATTGCTGAGCAAACCTTCCTGAGGTAAGCCAGAAATCAAGTGAAGCATCTACTAAACTTATCATCTCCTTTTCGTCGTACATTCTACCAGCATAATTAATCCTTGTTTCCCCGGGAATAAATTTCTCCTGATTTTTTCTTAATTCATATAATTGCTTAACCTTGTCAAAGATTTCCTTTCTAATTTCTTTTTCAGTTTTCATATCTTTTCAGGCTCCGGCAAGATATCTATAAGCATATTTGATTTAAGTTCATCACGTGGTAAAAGTGGGTCCTGATCTTCTATTGGTCTGTTGACAGATAGTTTTGGGAGAGCGCAAGCATTTGGACTTATAGCTACCTCAAGAAACATCGATTCCGCAGTACTGAAAAGCTCCTGAAATGCATTAATGATTTCTGCACTGTAAGTAATCTTTATTGCTGGTATTTTATAAGCGGAGATTACATCCTGAAAATTAGGACAACTATACCCAACAACCGTTGATTGAAATCTACTATTAAAATATTGTTCCTGAAACTGTCTTACCATTCCATAACAATAATTATTTAATAATATTATTTTAATAGGCAGTTTATGATGATAAACCGTCTGAAGCTCTTGAATATTTAATTGAAATCCACCATCACCAGTTATAACGACAATAATCCTACCTGGTTTAGCAAAAGAAGCACCAATTGCCATTGGCAAAGCTGAACCCATTGACCCCATCCCACCTTGCGTGAGAAACCTTTGGGACTTCTTTATTTCCAGAGTTTGAGCTGCCCACATTTGATTCTGACCAACATCTACACATATTATAGCATCTTCTGGGAGAAACTCAGATAGTTTATGTATAAAAGAATTAGGTTCTATAATATCATTGGAAAGTATTTTATATGATGGATACCGGTCTTTATACCGTTTTATTGCCTGTTTCCAAGGTTGTATCTTATGCCTATTATCACATTCACTGACATGATTGTTTAATATGGCCAAAAATTTTTTAACATCAGAATTTATAGGAAAATCTGCTTTGATTTTATTATTTAATTCATACGGATCAGTATCTACATGAACAATTTTTGCATCTCTTGCAAAAGTTTCCGGTTTTGTCCCCGTCTGCCTCGTATCTAATCTTGTTCCTATAGCCAAAACCAAATCAGAATTTGCGATTGTTAAATTGGCACAGCGATTTCCATAACTACCTAGCATACCTACAAATGACTGATCGTCATGCGGGAAAGCATCTAAGCCCATCAAAGAAGTAACGACTGGTATTCCAGTTTTATGGATAAAATTCAAAAGTTCATCCTGCGCTTTTGACAATCTCACTCCGCCACCAACCAAAACGACAGGACGAGAAGAAGACTCTATTAATTGCACAACCTGCTCAACTATCTCATCATCAAATCCATCATCTGATTCATTGATTGAACTTTTGTGGAAAGATTCAAGGGATTCTAGATTGATATCAGCCCGCTGTACATTCATAGGAATATCCAGCAATACCGGGCCAGGACGCCCAGACCTTGCTATATGCACAGACTTTTCGAGATAATATTTTATTTTATCGGGATTCGCAATAAGCATGGCATCTTTAACAATAGGCTTTACTATATTTACAATATCTGTCTCTTGGAAGCCAACTTGTCTGATAGGTTTGTCAAATTTGAATTCATAAGTATTTACCTGTCCTGTTATGAATAGACATGGAATAGAATCAAAAAAACAGCTTCCTATGCCTGTTATTAAATTTGTTGCGCCGGGGCCACTTGTTGCCATAGCTACTCCTATGTTTCCACTAACTCGCGAATACCCTTCTGCAGCAATTGCTGCTGCCATCTCATGATGCATAGATACAGTTGAAATGTCTTTTCTGTCATACATGGAATCAAGTAGATGTGCTAAGGCTCCACCACAGACTTCAAAAACACGAGTTACGCCCTCAGCGGCAAGAAAACTAATCACATAATCTGACAACTTCATAATTTAATTACCTCTTTATATAAGGAGAAGTTTTCCCTAAACCATTTTATGGTTTTATTCAGTCCTTCTTCTAAATTATGCTTTGGCGCCCATTTCAAAATATCTTTTGCTTTGGAAATATCTGCTTGCCAAATAGTAGGTTCCTTTGTTCGTTCAGGTATACTACCCCACTCTGGATTAACTTTTTTCCCTGTTAACTCAATAATTTTATTCACAACCTCACCTACTGAATGCTGTCGGCCATAGCCAACATTAAACATCTCTCCCCCAATATTAGGGACAGTTACTGCTTTAACATAAGCATCCAATACATCTTCGATAAAGACGAAATCTCTTACAGGCTCTGGAGATGAAACTTTTGGATTTTTCCCTGTTAGACACGATATAATTACCGAAGGAACTAACCGCCTTAGCTCTTCATAATATCCATAGGGAGAAAAAAGCCTTAAGGTCACAATCGGTAATTTTTCACTTATGGCTTTTGCCTGGCAAAATAAAGTTGCCGAAGCTTTGGCAACACCATAATTATCGTTGGGTTCTAGTAAATCTGTTTCATTCATAGGCTTGGACTTTACTCCATACTCGGAAGAGCTCCCTGTATTAATAAAAATACTAAATCCAACTTTTGAGCATGCATTTACTAAATTGATTGTTCCCATAATATTGGTTTGAATGATCTTATCAACATCTTTCTGAAAAGAATAACCACCATAAGTTGCGGTATAAAATATTATCTGTGGTTTAATATTTCTGATTAGCTTTTCAAGACTGTCATTATCAGTCAAATCAACGTTATGCACCACCACTCGATTAAGGATATCCTTGATACGCCAGATATTAGATTGTTCTCGTTTGATTATATGTAGATTACAATCGACCCTGACAAGTCTATGAGTTAGACAAGAACCAACAAAACCAGTGGCACCCGTTATTAAAATAGTCCTTGAGTTCATCATTTGAGTTTATTATACCTATTGTGTTTTAAGAAATCTTCGTACCATTTTATTGTCCTTTTTAATCCTTCTTCTAATGTATATCTTGGTTCCCAACCTAACATTTCTCTTGCCTTTCTTGCAGATAAATATTGATGTTTTATTTCATTTGTTGTTTTGTTTAAAGTCTTTGGCTTTAAATTGCTTTCCATAAGTTTCATAACTTTATTAACCAATTCTAAAACTGTTACCTGGATTTCATTGCTGAAATTAAAGGCTTCACCCTGGATGTTTAACTCCTCAATCTTTTCGGCAAGTAACAAATATGCCTCAACTGCATCTTCAATGTAAAAATAGTCCCTAATAAGAGTTCCGTCGCTTCTTATTATTGGTCTTTCTTTCTTGAGTATAGAACGAATTGTCCCAGGGATGATTCTATTGAAATTTAGATCTCCCGCCCCGTAGAAATTTCCACAGCGGGTAACACAGACCGGCAACTTGTAAGTTTCAAAATATGCCCTGCACAACAAGTCAGAACAACTCTTAGAAACATCATAAGGATGTCTTCCTTCTAAAGAGGTATTTTCATCATAAGGAAGTTTCTCCTGGTCACCATATGCTTTATCACTGGATGCAACTACTATTCTTTTGACCAAAGGACTTCTTCGGCAAGCCTCTAATATATTCCAGGTCCCTTTTATATTTGACTCGAAAGTAGATAATGGATTCGTATTAGCGATACTGACAATAGTCTGAGCTGCTAAATGAAAAACTGTATCAACTTCATACTCGTTTATAGTCCGTTCCAAAAGAAAATAGTCTTCTATCTCTCCTCTGACAACATTGATTTTGTCATTAAATCCAGACCAATTTAAATTTGACTTAGGTACCAAATCTCTGACAAGTCCAGTTACACTAGCGCCGCTTTCAACCAGAGCCTTAGTAAGCCAGGAACCAAGCAAACCAGTACAGCCGGTTACAAGAATATTCCTACTTTTCCAAAACTCATCTGACATTTCAATCTCTCCAAACTTTCCAGGGCGGTTTTGAAATTCTCCATAGATTGTTCAATATTTCAAGTTCTCTATAGGTATCCATACATTGCCAAAAACCTTTATGGGTATAAACCATTAATTCTTTGTCCAGAGCCAATTTCTCCAAAGGTTCCGCTTCAAGATAACAATTATCATCACCCTTTAAGTAACTAAAAAACTTCTTATTAAACACAAAAAAGCCACCGTTTATAAAGCCTCCCTTGATTTGTGGTTTTTCAGCAAATTGCACTACTTGTCTATCTTTTATAACTAATTCTCCAAAACGGGAGGACGGATGTACGCCTGTAATTGTACCTATCTTCCCGTGTGATTTATGAAACTCTAAAAGATTCTTAATATTTATATTAGTTACAGCATCTCCATAAGTCAGCATAAACAAATCGCCCTCGATGTATTTTTCTATTCTTTTCACCCGAGCACCAGTTTGCGCTTCTTCCCCTGTTTCTGCAAAAGTAATTATCCAATCCTTCTCTTGAGATTGATTATGAGTCTTAACGTCGTTACTCCCTAATTTTAAAGTTAAATCACTAATCATCATTTCATAATTGAGAAAATATTCTTTTATCATCCTTCCTTTATATCCTAAACATAATATAAACTCATTAAACCCATAATGAGCATAAATCTTCATTATATGCCAGAGAATCGGCCTACCACCAATTTCAACCAAAGGTTTGGGACGAACTTCCGTTTCTTCTTTAAGTCTTGTTCCTCTTCCACCACATAGAATTACAACTTTCATAGAATCTTTCCTTTTTCAGGTTTAGAGTTCTTTGTATACCAATCAATAGTCTTCTTCAGTCCTTCTTGAAAGGGTGTTTTTGCCTTGAATTCAAATTCCTTTTCAGCTCGTGATACATCTAGCATTCGCCTCGGTTGGCCATCAGGTTTTGAGCTGTCCCATACGACCTTACCATCAAACTCTGTAAGCTCAACAATCAATTCTACCAAATCCTTGATGGCAATCTCGAAACCTGCACCAATATTTACTGGGTAAGGTTTATTGTATTTCTCAGTAGCCAGAACTATAGCCTCCGCTGCATCCTCCACATACAGGAATTCCCTTGAGGCCTTTCCTGTTCCCCACGCTACTACTTTTTCGCACTTCTCTCTCTTTGCATCCATAAACTTCCTAATTAGCCCAGCTATGACATGAGAGTCTTCCAAATCAAAATTATCCCCTGGTCCGTACAGATTTACCATCAATAAATGAACAGCATTGAATCTGAATTGTTGTCTATACGCTTGTCCTTGAACAAGCATCATCTTTTTTGCTAATCCGTAGCTTGCGTTCGTCTCTTCGGGATAACCGTTCCATAGTTCTTCTTCTTTAAACGGTACATATGCAAATTCAGGATATGAGCAGACACTCCCGATGTCCACAAATCTTTTAACCCCATTTAATCTTGAATATTCCATCGCTAAAGTATTCATCATAATATTATTGTAGAAGACACTACCCGGAAATTCCCTATTATAACCGATACCTCCCACGTCACCTGCAAGATGCATTACAATATTAATATCTTTATTAATCTTGAATAACCGTTTAACGTCTTCTTCTCTCCTCAGATCGAACTCACTTTTATGAAAAAGTACCATCTGATCTTTTATTAGGTGTCTTTCGTAAAGCTTTTGAACTACATATCTTCCAACAAATCCATGCCCTCCTGTTATCAGAACCTTTTTATTTTCCCAAAAATTATTCACCATCTAGTTTCCTATCACTCACTTTTCACCTTGAAAAATCCATAAAATTTCTCAATTATATAATCTAATTCATCTTTCTCAATGTATTGATGGCAACCAATATAAAATCCATTATTATTAATCCATTTTGCCACAGGATATTCATTCTCTATATTGCCGAATAATTTCTTATATACGGGCTGATTCAATAATGGCATCATATCACGCGTTTCTATTAAGCTCTCTTCCAAAAAGATCACCAGATCTCGC
>SDBS01001837.1_pt1 | contig 21404 bp, 18 predicted proteins | sample 2277091 | NCBI WGS metagenome assembly SDBS01 (sample SAMN10404972, study PRJNA504765) | marine sediment metagenome | isolation source: marine sediment core GS10_PC15, 163 cmbsf | place: Arctic Ocean: Southern Knipovich Ridge | collected 2010 | reverse complement strand
CCTGCGTCAATACCAGGTATCATAATGTACCTTCCTTTCTGTCTTCGATAGACTTAATATTTGCCTGAACATATTTGTAAATACTCACACTCTCGGGTCTGAGAAGTCTCTGCTGGTTCCACCTGAAACCAATTTGCAGCGACCTGGCTACAAGACCATCCAGCCTTTTGTCGGTTGTCGAAACCTTGCTGACCGGCTTCATTAATTGCCGATTAAACTGTGTGTTCGGTTGGTGCCGAATTACTTCGACCCCGTAATTGGCAAAAAACTGTTCCAGTTGGACTTTTATTGCCTCAATCAATTCAGCTTGATCCTGGCCGGTCTGACAGCTATTGTCTTTCCGGGATTTGTAGGTATCTTCGATGATATCAATTACCGGAAACAAAGAACGCACCATTGGCTCAATTATGCAGTCGTCGTAATGCTGCTTGCTCAGGAGGAGATTGGTCTGGCTTGCATTCTCAAGCAGCTTGCTATGCGAACTAAGGTTATTAATGGTCTTCTCAATAGAATCCATGTGGAAGGCAGACTTTTTCTGCTGGACTTCGATATGAGCTACCTGGGAAGCCAGGGGTATTATCCTCTCCCGGATACTGTCATCAACACGGTTGTTTAACCGCTCAAGAAAATGAAGCAAGGCTTTGCCCAATAACATCGCAGCAGTGTCAAACTGCTCATTGCTGCTGTTGGCAGCGGGCTCACTGGGAACCTTGCTTTCGTCAGTTTTGGCGTTTCGATTAAACATTATAAATTTCCTTATATAATTGTTAAAATTGTTATTTATATTCACCGTACTTGCCTTTTGAAAATTATCTTGTTTCCATTCGAACCTCCTTTCGATCATATTTACTCTTAAAATTTCTCAGCGATTAGAGATAATCTTTGCCACAGCCACAATCGTTACACAGATAAGACCGAACATGATGACCCTGAGCATTGGATCGTGGCTGTGGTAGTAATAACCATCAGCCAAATCTTCGAATATCCGATTCAGATATGGCTTGATCTTAAAAAACAGATAAATGAATACACCAAGCAAGGAAATCCCCATAATTCGCTCCCATCTAATACGCATGTTAAAACTCCTCATTTTGATTTTATTTTTTGTTTTTCCGTTCTTCATTCGCCACGGAAAACAAAGGAAAATATTCCGTAAGTTCATTTCCTAGCTGGGCTAAGAGTAAAACATAAACACGGAGTCCTCCGGCTGTTGCATTGAACTGGTTGAGTTTCGTTCTGACAGCCGTTTGGACTTTTCTGTTGGGTACAACGACTATCAGGGGTAATCCAAGTTGGTCTGCTTTTGTTGCATTGGTTAGAATATTGCGAGCAGAGGTTTCAATCTCTACGCAGATCATGCAATTGCCCCGTTGGACCAGTAAGTCGACAAAGTCAAGACGACCATCCGGCAGGCATTGAGGATACTCTTGACGGGTGCTAAATCCTGCGTGACGGAATATGTTTTCCGTCTCGCAAACGAGGTAGTTGTGTAGCCTCCCTCCTCGAAGAGATAGCGCTATTAGTGATAGCAGAATTATCATCGTTATTGTTGCACTCATTTCTATTGCTCCTCATACTTCTTGATTGCTTCATTTCCTTCGGGAGATGCTTCCAGTAAGATTGAACTTCTTCCTCTTCCGCCGGTATCCAGTTTGTGCTCTTTGATAAAGCCCTTTGAGACAAGTTGTTCCCTAATTTGTTTCGCACTTTTAGAACTGATTTTGGCAAGTTTGGGATACGTGCTGGAAGACTGCATCGGGTGATCAACGACTGCTTTGCAGAAGTAGTATTCCTGCTCACTAGCGAACAGAGAACTCTTCAGGACGGATGAAGAGGGGGTATTGATTTCACATGGAGTCCCCCATTGATCAAACTCGGAGGCATAGACATATGAAAGATCTGACAGTGTTTCGTCGGTGGTTTTTCCATTCTTTATAGTTCTTGGTAGATTCATAGGAGAAACGCGAAAAACAAAAGGATAACGCCACGATCCCTCGCCTAGTTGTCCTATGAATAGACCTGGCTTCAGGTTCATTTGAGCCCAGTGAATCTGTTCTGCGTTAAGTCCCATACTATGCCCGATAGTCACATAGTCTGTCATGCTCCCGCATCGTCCCAAGATTTTAGTGGCCGTATTGCTGATGATTTGGGACAGGACATCGCTGCCATTTTGAAGGCCTAAATCTAGGCCAATTCCGGTACCTCTGACTAGACCAATTAAATCGCCGATAGCAGAAGTATGAGACTTTGATGAACATAGTCGTTGCGCTTCATCAAGGCAGATCCAAAGGTTCATTTTCGAATTTGAAATGCCCCGAGCAATTCTTGAATTGAATTCGGATAGAATGAGACTGTTTAAGAGGAGGTTTTTGTCAATTTCAGAATAACCCCCAAATTCAAAGACAATGCGTCTTTTTGATAAGACATTGGAGGACCATCCTCGTCTGTAAGCTAGGACTTTCGGTCCAAGTGAAAGTAACACTGGTTCGAGGCTATCAAGAAATGCCATGCGAGCTTGGTGGTTGCTATCTTTGTCCCGCTTGATCTCTTCGAATAGATCATAGAGTGTTGGATAGAGTTTCTTGTTTTCATATTTTTGGTAGAGCGGATATAGTTTTGTTTGGAGTAACTTACTTGCCCGAGGAGGTAATTCTAATACTCCCACTAGTGTATCTGCAATGCGAGGTAGCCAATCTTGAACAGTTACGCCCACTGGCAATTCCAGCGGATTAATCTTTAGGGAACGTCCCGTGAGGATATGCAGGTTTATACCTTGGTTTGCTATGTGTGAGAATTCACGTTTCCTTAAGTCAAATAGCCAAAGGCCTTTCACATGAGGAGCGATTTGGAATATCTTGAAATAAGATGCAGTAGTCTTGCCCGCCCCTGAACCAGCGACGGTCAGACTATGTGCATTTAAGAACTGAATATAAGAGTAAAGCTCTCGTTGCTTCTGATCCAATCCTATTATGTAATTTCCCTTTGTTAGCTTGGGAGTTTTGAAGGGGATGATACCATAAAAAGCTTGATGGAATTTATGTTTGTATACGCGACGCTCAACCATACGAGCGATTGTGTCATCACATAATCCTGCACTGAATATCTGCAAGATTGCCCTACCTGCCTCATCTTCAAGCAGGCCATTATTCTTACAGTAGAGAATGTTTTGAGCAAATGGAGATAGACTGTTATCCATCCTTATCTCCCTCTACAAAGATAGATAAAATGAATTTATGAATCTTAGTCCAATTTTGTTTTCTGGTAATTTTTTCAAAACAGCAACCACAAAGACGAACTCTTTCTTGGCTATTCGTACCTAGAAACTTACTATGTGCTAGACAAATGGGTTTTTGGCAATTGTGACAACGTCCGTGGCATGATTTACAGCTTATGGCTCCACACTCAAAGCATCGCCCTCCGATTGGCCCGTCGCATCCACAATCTCGAAAATATCTTTGATGTAAACCTGCTGAATCAACGGAACCATGATCAGATAGAAAGTCTTCTTCTTGTGTTAATTCTAATATGCGTTCTTGTCCGGTAATGGGATCATGAGTTACTTCACATGTTTTTTTGCGTCGGAGAGGTTTCATGGTTTTTCCTTTTTTGACTACCAGGGGCTATTAAAAAGTACACGATTCAACCAATTCATTGTGCTGTAGAGAAATCTGACACAAAACCAAATGCTAAACAGAGCGAGGAGAATGCCATCGATAAACAGGCATGCCCGAATAGACAACCTCAAGGCATCAGTTAAGAATGTTGCTAATGATTGTTTCCAGTTTGACATAGTTCACTCCTGAGTATTGCTATTAGTATCGTCACATCGAACAATACAGATGGCCTTGCCTCAATCGCCCTAAGCTTCTTTTTGGAGTTTATTGCCTACAGCGTTTATGCGAATAAGTTGAATTGAAGGCAATGTTGATAGGGGGATTACCTTTATCGATAAATTGTTTTAAGTTAGCCGCATGTGTTACCATTTTGTGTCTCCTGCTATTTGTGGTTAGCTCAGAAATATTGCCAAAAAGCATTTCGAACTCATATTTATTCTCGTTTTTGTCGTTTTCTTTTTTGTTTTCTTATGTTTTAACATTCCGTCAAAATCATACAGGGGACTGGGGGGCACAAAGGGGGCACAAAGGGGAAAATGAGGGGGAAATAAAAAAACCTGTAATCTCAGAAAATATTGTTGGAGACTACCCTGAGAGATTAAGGCGATAGTTGCCCTTATATTGTCCAGCGACGACAAAAACTTGCCATGCAGAGTGATTTTTGAATAAGTCTCGCAGCCTTGGTGATTCCGATTCTATTTCTGTCAAGAGATAGTCTTGGCCAACTTCAGGAGTTTTGTTTTGCCAGCATTCAAATAGTATCTTTATGCACGCTGCTTGAGATTTAGTGAAAGAGTATTGCTTGTCTTTGTAGTGGACTGAATGAAAATCGGGGCTATGGAAAAATTCCTCGGCTATTTTGGGGTGGGCAAAAGATTTATCGTAGATAGATTCCTTTTGATAATTGCCTTCGGGACTCTGGTCTTGGCTTAGAAGACTTTGGATTGCTTGGAGAAAGAGATTTACTATAGGAAGTGTTTGGCAAACTAGAGATCTAAGCTCTGAATCAGAACATGTCTCAATATTCAGATATTTAAGTTTGTCAAACATGTTCTGTTATTGCTTTCTACTCACTTAACTGATTGCATAATTTGCATAAAATGGCATAGGGGCGACTTTGGCTTCAGCCAGCCTAAGCCTCTCTTCGGATTTTGTTGCCGGTGATGCCTAGGCGAATCGGCTGAGGTGATGGTAGTGTCAGCGAAGAGTTAACTTCGATAGTTTCTCCAGTATAGGGACAATAAATTGCATCCTCGTTATTCGTCCTTCCGGCAATCAAGGCTCGGTAACGCCCCGTAACTGTAGCGACTACGTCTAAAAGGAAACGCTTTTCAGAATCTTGCCATCCTCCGATAAATGCGCCTCGTCCCTTTAATGCGGTGATATTGCTGCTAAGCCATGCAACCAGCTTGGAAAAAGCCGGAACTCTTTTATAGATTTGGCCATGACCATCTTGTCCCACCAAGTATATTCCAGACATAAACTTAGTTTTAAGTCGCATTGTTAAAAGGTCAAAGGTGAATCCCTCTGGATTTTCCCGAATCGCTCTCTGTAAACGCACGGCGACATTTTGGAGAAATATGTCGTTTGTAATCTCCAATTGCCTGAGCCTATCGTTACAAAAATCATTAGAACTAATGCTGTGAATAGCCATTTTCGTATCTCCTGACATATGCAATAAGCCAAAAAATTCGGAATACTCATTATTTGGCTGCTACAAGACTCTTGTGAAGCGAAACATTATGAACTCCATACATCCCATCGAGGGTTTATTACCATCGAAGCCACTTTTTGTTGTGGGCGCTTCAGTGGGAGGGACATGTCCAGAAGCACTATCTTGCGAAAGCTCTGGGCCGACAAATTCATTTGTATTTAAGTTTTCAACCATAACGTTGCTCCTTAAAAAGAGGCTAAAATTAAAACTCATAAAGTTGCTATACGAATACCGTACCAATAGAGAAAGAAGGGCTTCCCTCCTATGCAAAAGGTCATCTTTGAAATTACCGACAAGTTCCATAATGCAGTACAAAAGCTAATTGTGTTGAATATACTTAGTCTGGCTTGATGTCATGTCGTTGGCTTAGATAACGTCTGTTCTGTGCAGTAGTTAGAGTGATATACTTAATGATAAAGCGTAATGAAGGTCGTTGATTTACGTGAGTTTTAGTTTTTGAAATGAACGAGTTTGCCGGCAGTAAAATATTTCTTAGAAACAATTATTTGTTGTTGTTTTCTTGTGTTAAGTATGTTGATTAGAGCGAAATGAAAGTAAAATATCTTGCAATTAAGTATGAAATATTGCACAATTCTCTCAGGTTGATATACGATGAAGCACTTTCGGTTACTCGTGGCGGCAGACTTACTTGTAAAGGATTGTTTTTATGACAAAAATTCTGTTAACTTGGCTTGGCACCACCGACATCGAATCTTCCCAGCAAGGCTCTGGGGGTAATTTAGGACCTATAGCAGGGGCGGTAGTGGATCGCAACTATAAAAAAGTATATATCCTCTCGGACTTTTCTAAGCAAATTACCCGCAGATATAAAAAATGGTTGGAGACTATTACAACGGCTAAGGCCACTGTGCGAAATGTTAAGTTGAAAGATCCAATGGATTTTGGGATTGTATATGAATTTGCAAGACAGTTGATACTTGATGTAAATAAGAGCCATAAGGCAGAAGATATTGTATTCGATTTAAGCCCTGGTACGCCCGCTATGGCTGCTGTCTGGATTATTCTTGCCAAGACCCGTTTCCCGCAGGTTGAGTTGATTGAGTCCTCAATTCAGGATGAAAGAGGTAATTATCATGTACGATCAGCATCTGTGCCTTTTGATATTTCCGCAGAACCTATAATAGACATGCTCTGGAAGCATGATGAGAACTTGAATCTGTTGTTTCAGGGACTGCCTCCGAAGGCACCTGATTTCCCCAAAATAATACATAAATGTAAAAAGATGAAAAGAGTTATTGGCATGGCCAGGCTGGCTGCTATTAGAAATGTACCCGTGTTGCTATTGGGTGAATCGGGGACTGTTAAAGAGCTGATCGCAGGAGCGATACACAAAGAGAGTCTCAGAAGAAATGAGTCCTTTTCTCCCTTAAACTGTGGGGCAATTGTGCCAACTTTAATGGAGTCGGAGTTGTTTGGATATGCCAGAGGCAGCTTTACAGGGGCAGTAACGGATAAGCTGGGGCTTTTCAGAAAAACATGTGGTGGCACTATTTTTCTTGATGAAATTGCAGATTTAGTGTCGGACCTTCAGGTTAAATTGCTCAGGGTTATTCAGGAGAAAGAAGTTAAACCAGTTGGAGATGAAAAGACATATAAGGTTGATGTGAGAATAATTGCGGCGACTCATAAGAATTTAACAGATGAAGTTGCTAAGGGTAATTTCAGAGAGGATCTTTTCTACAGACTGGCAGTCGCGATAATCCACATTCCTCCCCTGAGAGAAAGAGGGGCAGACATTAATTACCTGGTCGATTACTACATGACTAAGATAAACGAGGAATTTGCACAGCAACCTTGCTATAATGGGCCTAAGAAGATAGCACCGAATGCACAAATAATACTTCGAAATTATCACTGGCCTGGAAATGTAAGAGAACTTGAAAATACATTGAAGAGGGCTGCGCTTTGGTCTCCTAGCTTGACAATAAAAAAACAGGACATCCTTGACTCAATTGTAACTGTCAAATCTAAGGCCGATTCAGACTTGCTGAATCAACCGTTGGGCCCGCATCTCAATATTAACAAAATCATAGACGACGTTGTTAAACATTATCTTAACAGAGCCTTGCAGGAATCTGGAGGCAATAAGACCATGGCATCAAAACTAATAGGCCTTCCAAACCACCAGACTTTTACTAACTGGATGAAGAAGCATAAGGTGACGGGTCAGTAATATACTTATTGGAAGTGGTGTGACAAAGTCATGGCAAATAGCATCAAGAGAAATAACAACCAGCATCATGCAGACAATGATCAATCAACTGATAAATCCTTGCTTGAGAGCATACTCTTCTTAATGACCCCGGAGCAGCGTGAGCACTTTCTTAAGTCTTCTTCTTCCAGGGAGATTATCTATGCTAACAGAACCCCTTTTTTTAATCATCCACTTTGCGTTCAGCTCACCTGGAAAGCTTACAAACAGTTAGCCGGACTGTCTAAAACTGAAAATCAGACAGGTGATATAAAACTGCAAAATGACTCGGAAGCGCAACGTCATGTTGAGATATTGAAGGCAGACCTGGAAGCAGGTATTCGATTGTCAGGTGCCCCCGTTAGCTGGTATAAAGACAATAACGATGAGGAAGAGATCCCCATATATATCCAATCAAGTTTGTTTGGAATGCAATGCAGACTTCAGATAGAAGCAGATGGTAGAGCATTGCTCAGAGCTACATATGTTAAATATTCCACGGATTCCAATCAATCCAACGCAAGAACAGAAAATGAAGATAATGGTTTTTATGAGATTCCGGAATTCGATGAACCTGTGGATATCGATGTTTTAGATGTGAATGAAACGGCAAAAAAGACTAGCATCTCAGCTGAGCCGAAGACCAAAGAATTCTTTCCTCAGATAAAAACCACTTGGCATATCTATCCGCCGCATTCTGAAGATATAATATATTTTGATTCCAAAGCTATTGAAAATGTCATTTGGGAGATAGCCAATAATCGTCTCCTGTCCGGAGTCTATTACTCGGCAAGAGAACGCATCAGAGAGTTGGCAGATGTCGTGAACTTGAGTAAATTGGCGATGCAGTACCGATATGAACTAATTGATGAAAGAGAAACTACTGAGGGGTGCTATTGCACGTTAAAAGTTGACGGGCCACACGAGGATATAGCCAAAATGACATTGGCATATGTATATACAGCGGAGAATGAAAGCGATGTAAACGACAAAAATAAGTATCACAATATAAGACGGTTGCTAAAAAGCAGGCTGAGAAGGCCTGTAGTATTGGAAAGAAAAGGATACAAGCAAACACTTCACCTTTTTGATATTAAAGGAGAAGGAGAAATTCCATCTGAGGGCTTCCTAGTCGATGTTGGATTAGAATCGCAGATCAAGAAACAAATAGAAGCTATGCATTACCTCGCAGCCCCTAAGAGTGTAGTTCATCTCATGAGATTAGCCACTTTGTTAGGAAAGGTTAAGATATCCAAATTCGACTTATTTTCATGGGAGTCTGATCATATAGAGCTATTTGATGAGTTGTTAACAAAACGTCAACGCGAGGCTGTTTTTAAGGCTCTAAATACTCCCGATATATGTTTAATCCAAGGACCTCCCGGAACAGGTAAAACAAGAATTATATCTGAAATTGTGCAGCAAGCATCCAGAAAAGGTTGGAAGACACTACTGGTTGCACCGACTCATGTCGCAGTTGATAATGTTCTTGAGAGTGTTGGCAATAAGGATAACATCAGCCCTATACGCTGTGCCAACAAAGATAGACTTGATAGCCTCCCAAATCATATTCAACAATTTACCTATGAGCAACGGAAAAAGTCCCTAGTAATACATTCTCAAGAAAAAGTCAAAGACGATATTGCGAGTCTGAACAAAGAAAAGATGAGACTTGAAAATGCCTCTAAAGCAATACGAAGTTTAGGTTCCCTACGTGATAATACAATTAAATTGATCGCAAAAGAACGGAGTCTTGAAAAACAACTTTCTTCGGTCAAGAAGAATGTCCAGAAAGAATTTACTGCGGAGCTTAAAAAAAGCAAAAAGATCAAGCGGGATAGAACTGCTCTTCTCTGCGATTTAAAAGAAGACCTTGATGATTCAATCAGAGCTTTGGAAACTCTTAGAGTAAGAATTAAGCAGTTTAAGGCAGGAGTCTACACGAACAAAGACAAAACACGTTTTAAACTTGCCCAGTCGAATGTTAACAAAATTCAAGGTAAGGTTCTGAAAGATATCAGGAGCCAATTTGACAAGACTGAAGATACCATACATTCAATAAAGATAAAAATCAAAACCACAGAAGCGAAACTTAAAAACACAAAAAATATTCTCTGTCAACTAGATGATGGTATGATCCCCGATACCGTCTGGAAAACTATTCAGAAAGCATTAAATGTGACAGCAGCTAAACATAATCGCAATATTGATAGAAAGCTTGAAGCATTAGAAGAAGCTCGGGACAGACTGGGTAGAAATAAAAAAGATAACAATGGATTGAGAAGATTGATTGAAGATATAAAGACCAAACAAACAATGCTGGCTAAAGGAAGTATCAAGCCATGGTGGAGTAAAACTTTTAGCTTGGTATGGTGGCAATCAAAACTTATCGATTTCGAAGAACGAAGATCGCAATACACAATGCAACTGCAGGATTCACTTGCATTGATGCCAGGTTTGGAACTGGAGATTGATAAAGCTCAAGTGTTGCTTAAAAAAAGCAAAGCTGCCAAGAAAGAAGCATTAGCAGAAACAGAAAAAACAAAACTTATAAAGCAACATGACTTGTACCGTTCACGTTGTAGTCTCCAGGCTAAGGAACTAAACTTGCTAAGAGAACAACTACAAAAAGAGAATTCAAATCTCGCAATACTGGGACAAGAAGTGAAATCTGCCCGAGACCGCTTTGAGCAGGCCTCAAATCAGGCATTGAAATCAGCGAAAAAGCAAATTCATCAGGAACTGGTATCTGAGGTTAAGAAAACCCGTAAAGAAATTCTGCTTTGTAAAGAGAAAGTTAGGGCTGCTGGCAACTTGGCTCTTGAATCGCAAAGAAACCTTGAAAGGTTGCAAGATAAGATAGCTTTTGCTATCAAACAAAATGAGGAAAAAATTGGGTTAAGTATCGATGCACTAAAGAGACAAATTACAGCACATGCAGATCAGTTTGAACACATGAGGAGACTTGCGTCCCTTTTTCTGGGCGAGAATCCTCCTAAGCAACCTTCCGAGATTCGGGTTGTTCTTGAAAAGATAGCTGAACAGATTGATAGGAATGAATATCTGACCAGTTTCTCGGAAAGCTGGCTTGATTGTCTGCACCGCAATTCAGATGATCTATCTTCTCGTCTGGCTAAATATATCAACCTTGTCTGTGCTACCACAATCGGGATTGCAAGTGATGAATATTTTGGCGATGGCAAACCGTTGGAGCAAAAGCAGTTTGACCTGCTTGTTATTGATGAGGCTGGAAAGGTTACTGAACCAGAGTTTTTGGTTGCAGCAACCAGAGCTAAAAAATGGGTAATAGTTGGTGATCACAAACAACTTCCGCCATATTATGATCGCAAGCTCAATAAAATATTCTTAGAAGTTAACAAGTTGCGTAAACTCGATGATCTATCACAACTTGATCCTGCTATATTGAGGGTCAGTTATTTTGAAAACCTCTGGAACCAGCTATCGTCCAGTAAGACAGAGCCAAAGAAAGCTAAGGCTCGTTTTGTAGCCCTTGATGTTCAGAGGCGTATGCATCCCAATCTGGCACAGTTTATTTCAGATATGTTCTACCCGAATGAATATAAGTCTCCTGAAGAACCGGAGTTTGCAAAAGAAAAGACACTTGATCTACCCAGCTTCAAATATGAAATAACGTTCATCGAAGTATTACCACCGAAAGGAGTAAGACGACTTGAAAGTAATCTAAGGTTTGAGTCTGATCAAAAAACATTAAAGCTATCACGTAAAACAGGTTACGCTAACTTGGCAGAGGCGAAACAAGTAATAGAAGTTTTGACTAGTCTTCTTGCAGAGGAAAGTGTTTTCGCTGAACAGGAAGATCTTGATAGCAATAATGACCCAGCGGCAGCTATTGGAATAATATCTTTTTATGCCGGCCAAGTAGAGCTTATAAGAAGGCTGATTAAAGAAAGTGATTTCCTTGATGCACAAGAAATATCATGCGATGGTCAATTTCTGTGCAAAGGAAAAATTAAAGTTGTTGTCAATACCGTTGATTCTTTTCAAGGCAAAGAATGTTCGATCATAATTTTGAGTTTTACACGAAGTAATCCACATCAAAATATCGGTTTTGTAGATGATGCAAACCGTCTGAATGTGGCTATGAGCCGGGCTAGGAAAAAACTAATTCTTTTAGGCGACAAAGAGACTTTTATTAATAGAGCAAATACTATAGATCGCAAAGTAGCTGGTGATGATACCCGTTCGATATGTGAAGAACGCCTCTTTTTTGAGAAACTTGTAGAATACATAGAAGGACGTGGGGAAATCAAGAAAGCTTTTCATGTTTGGAGAACAGAAGATGATTCCGCTTGAGCCAACCAATGAAGCGAAACAGAAAATTTGGGACAAGCTTTCACAAAATGAATGTGATTTTGTGATTTTCCTTACCAGATGCCATATCCATGCTATTGAGGCCTGCGTCTCTGTTAGCAAACGCGAAAGCATTGACGAAGTAGAATATTTTGTGTTGAAATCGATAGATATTCTATGTGGCGCAGATATAGAAAAAGTTAATAGCCTGCTTCATATAGGAAGAAAAAACATCCACCAAATTATACTGAAGCTAAACAAAGACGAATTATTGTCTACAACTACAGATGATTTTTTTGAAGTGACCTTTTTGGGCAGAAAGGTTCTTGAAGAGGGTGTGATGATAAAACTGGAGAAGAGGCGACAGATATTTCATTTCATTGATGGAAGCAATGAGTTTTTGAGAATCAAGGAACATAGCAGGTTTTTGACCGACCTTGGGCCGCATGAGACTGCTGCTGGCTGGAATTTTGATGTCGAATCTCTTCAGAAGTGCCTTAGTGAAACCAATGATTGGAAGCAACAACGGCAATTTCCCGCGGATATAAATGAATTAATCATGCCATGTGAGGAAAATGCTGTTGTAGATGATATCACTAGGGAAAGTGCTCTTATTATCGACAAAGCCCAATCAGTTAATTGTGCGATCCTTGTTAAGTTCAACAATAACGAGCCATTTGAACTATTTACTTATCCTATTTCATTTAGGGGCCACTTATTGGCTACGGATCATTTATTTTTTTTAAAGGGTGAGGGAACAATTTTGAAAGTCTTTCCGCAGATTAATAAGATGGCGGATGATGAACAAGCTTATGCGGCTTTTCAGTTACTGGGACAAAAACACATGCTTAGCAATATTGATAAGAATATTGGTGAGATTGTGATCAGAAACCAGAAGACTCATACCATCATCGAAGTCAGCAATGACGATGATATCAGCTGGACAAGATTTTACTGGCTGAATATGCAGGGCAAAGTCTTCGTCGACATTGTATCAAAAACGATGACCAGAATGAACAAACTGCTGATTGAGAGCAAAAGCAATAACCAGCAAACAATTAATCATTTATTCGAACTTAATAAGTCGTATCTTTCTGAAGATAGCTTAAAGGATATGTCTACATATAAAGCCTGGCTATCAGAAAAAAAATACTTAACCGATGAGCCAATTTGGAACTTAGCTTCATTGGCATGGGATCTTGGCAATTACAGGTTGGCCTACAATATAGCAGAGCTCGAGGATATGATAGATGCCGAAGTATAAAGTAAAATATGGAAACTCAATAATTGATGGGGGCTTATTCCTCAAGTGTAAGTCTATTGAGCCAACTTCTCTCAAATACAGAGATGGTGAGGGTGAATTATTTAAGCACCTTTCAACATTTTCAGGAAAATCTACTATCAAAGAAAACTTTATTGAAGCCCTGAAGAATGCTAAAAGATATATTTTCTTTACCAGCTTTCTGATTCAAGACGAGCAGATTGTGGAAAGTTTGATCGAAGCTGTCAGAAGACTGAATGGTCATGTCTATATCTTGACAACACTTAAGAGTCAGGATTTTGACGCAATTGTATCATCAGAAGAGGGAGCTTATGATGAGCAGTGGAACTTTAAAGAGCACATTAAATGTATACAGGAACTTGTCCGCAATGGAATTTCGGTAAAAGCCAGAAAAGATTGCCACGCCAAGTTTGCCGTAATCGATGATGAATACGCCATAGTCACAAGCGCTAATTCGGTACCAACTTGTTTTACCAATGTGCTGCAAAAAAGCGGACGGATACGAGAAGCTAATCCCGAGAATGGTATTCTGATTGAAATGCCTTCTGAAGTTAATCGGATTGCAAATTTCTTTCGTTCTATCTGGCGTTCTGCTTATAATTACTACGTATCCCCTGATTCTCTAGTTTTTGATATAGGTGAATTTAGCAAAGATATAATTCCAATTATTTGCAGTGAACCTGCTACAACGTCGGGCCAAGGACAGATCGTCTGGACAGCACCAGACGATCATCGTATTCTGCAAGCATTGGTAAAGATGATTGATGCTGCCCAACATAAGATAACTATCAGCTCATGGGTTATCAAAGGTATCGAGAATCATTTATTGGGAGAGAAATTGTTTCAATCGGCAAAACGTGGTGTTGAAATTGAGATTCTGCTTAGGGGTATGTACAGAAAAGACCATCTTGAAAGCTGCTATTTCCTCAAGAAAAGTTTAAGAGAGCAAATAAGTATTCGGGGAGACTTTTGTAACCATTCAAAAGCTGTTTTAATCGACAATAAAGAAGCGATGATAATGACGGCGAATATAGATTCTCAGCATGGCCTGGACTCTTCAGTGGAAGTTGGGTTTTTGTCAAAACAGTCTGACTTCATAGATTCGGTCACGAATTTCCTTAATCGTCTGAGGGCTGGGTGTGTTCTTGAATTTGTGGCCAATCCAAAACAAGACCAGGCTGCCAAAAGATTTTCCACCTTAAGCAAGCCTATTCTTACAGGAAATATTATTTTAGATGTCAAAAATAAATGGAAAGGTCGAGACCAGAGAATCAAAAAGTTGATATCTGAAATGAGCAATCAGCTTATTAGGGTATCAAATCCAGGAGATAAAAATAACCAAAGAGTACGTCTGCTCACAAACAATATAATAGTTGACTGTATCAATCTTGGTGGGAACAGATTGAAAGCCTTGCATATTAGTGAAACTGCCAGTGCCGCAAATTTGCATTTCCAGCAGGTCTTACCAGAAACAACAATTGAAATCAATGTAAGTTAGTTCTATTGATCTCTGACGGCATATCCATCGGATATGATTTTGGTCGTAACGCAGGGTATTAAGCTCTTAGTAAGTCAAAACCACGACACTTCAACTTGTGCCTGATATTGTACTAACTATCCAGTAGCAACAAAATAGAAACATTTATAAAGCCTGAAATTAGTATCTTTTTATGGAGCAAGATATTGCAGGCTTAAAATACGCCTTAACCGCTTTAGTAAGTACAGATCCCCAACAGAACTTTAGTTCAATGGGTAAAGTTGGTGGGATGAAATTACAAGCAATAGTTGGCAGAAGCAAGGGCAAGATAACAAAAGATGATAGATATGAAATCGAAAGTATCCTTCAGGATTATTCAACCGGTTGGATAACTTTAAGTTCAGCATATCGTACAAAATCAAGAGACATATCATCACTCTCAAAGACAGAGAGGGGCAAGAATTTGTACATAGAAACAATGGCACTAAAAGAGGGAGCAAGATTCTACGATCCTCAAGGGTTCTACAGAGAATTATCAGAGTGGGGTTACTCATTAATCGATTCGAGAATCGAAATGAAGGACTAAAACCAGCTGCCCTACTCAAAAATTCGAACTTGTTTAATTTCAACGGCTTATGTAAACTCCCTGAATAACGATTAAGGATTAATTCTATAGAATATTCGGAAGGAAGCAACCTTGAAAAATGGCAAATGTCGAGCTAAGTTTGAGCTCAATTCACTTGACAAAGAAGGTTTTTTATTTAATATGTCATGTCAATACTGTCCCATTATAAGTCGAATAATAACAATTGGTCAGAGAGTTGATTTTATCAGAAATCGAAAATGGCAAAATACATCTGAAGAAATATCTCGAAGAGTGGAATCGCTTGAAAGCAAGAATTAAATAAATTGACGTGGTCATCGGCCCACGGCGGCTGGCCAATAAATTATATAGCATTGTCCATCGGCCAACCAACCAGTCACACCCGTATTCTTTCGCAATGTCACGTAAGCATTATAACTTCGCCCCAGCACTTGCCAATGGAAAAACCGGTGACTTGATGGACACCTCGTAACTGTTGATCTCAAGATGGGTGAGTATGCCTCCCGTGGTATGATCTTTTATGTGCCGGGCGAGGTAAAGGCCACTGCGGTGAGTGTTGACAACAGAGGTGGCAGGTCTAAGGGAACATGGTAGAGGCCGAAGCTAACCATCCTCCAAGTTCAACTTTGCATCCATGAAACCCGGAGGATAGCATAAATGCATGATTTGGCAAGGCTTAATTCGGAAGACTGCTGGCTCGGATGAATAAATGTACCCTACGCCAAACGGAAAGCCTCTGAGGCCGATGTCAGGGAGGCCGAAAGGGATGTGCAAGATGCAAACAAAGCGATACAGGAACTCAAGAAATCCGCACAGGAAATAGAGAAGCTCCAGAAGAAAGAGAAGAAGGCAAGAGACAGCCTTTCCCGACTCGAGGCCGTGTGCGAGCACTCGGAGAAACGCCAGCAGGAGATTAAGGCAGAGGTCGATGAGAAGGCGATGAAAATAAGGGAGTGCGAGGAACTGACGAAGGACGCCCGAATCCTGTGGACTATGGCCGACACCGCAAAGAAAATCGAGGTTCTGAATGGAAAGATAAAGAAGATAAATAACATCACTAAAAAAATCGAGGATCTGTCAAAGGAAGAAGCACCCCTTGTCCCCACCGATGACGAGATAGAGAAACTTAGCCAGAGTCAGGCGCGAATCGAAGCATTGAAGGAGAGCCTAGCGGCGAGAGGGCTAACTATAACCATCACACCCGGAAAGAAAGGCTCGCTTCAGGTGGAGGTAGATGGAGAGAAACTCGACGCTTGACAAGCACAAGCTGAGCCACCAAGACGTCAAGAATGCTTTAAATAATCCACCGGGGGCCAGGATCGTCCATTCTATGGCCACGAAACACCTCTGAGGGCTACTCTGGGAGATTGTGAGGGCATTGTGTGAGTAAAGGCAAAGGCTGCAAGCTGATGCTCACAATTCCGTTCCTGTTTAAACCAGTAAAATCAAGTATGTTCAGCTTTTTGAAGTTGATCTGTATGAAGTTCTATCTTTTGTTTCATGAATACTCCCACCTTGTAATTACGTCCACCTAACGATGTTTAAGCCGTAACACCCCTATTGGCGTCACTCCAAGTCTGAGCTTTGGAGTGTTGCGGTTCCAGCTCCCTTTACATACTTGTCGAACCATCGAAGCTGCTCCCAGAGTACGTGCTCCACACTCTCCCGGGCCCGGTAACCGTGGTCCTCAAAGGGCAGCAGCACCAGCCGGGCGGTGCCGCCCGAACCGCGCACGGCCTCGAAGAAGACCTCGGACTGGAACGTGAGGGTACCCGGGTTGGAGTCGTCGTCACCGTGGATGATCAGGACCGGCTCGTTGACCTGGTCGGCGAAGAAGGTCGGCGAGACCTGGATGTAGACATCCCTAGCCTTGAAGAGGGAACGGCGCTCGGACTGGAAGCCGAAAGGCTGGTTGGTCTTGTTGTACGAGCCGCTGCGCGCGATGCCGGCCCGAAACAGGTCGGTGTGCGCCAGGAGGTTGGCCACCATGAGCCCGCCGTGGCTGTGGCCGATAACGCCGATGCGTTTGGGATCGGCCACTCCCATCTCTACGGCCTTGGCCACTGCGGCCTCCGCGTCAGCCACCAACTGGGACACGAAGGTGTCGTAGGTGGTCTCGGGATCGCCGAGCATCGGCATGGTGGTCTGGTCGAGCACGGCGTAGCCCCTGAGTAAGAAGTAGAGGTGAGAGGTACCGTACAAACGCATAAAACGCTGGGCCGAGCCTCTGACCTGTCCGGCGGTGGTTGTGCCGGAGTACTCGAGAGGATAGGCATAGAGCACCGTGGGCAGTGGTGTGCCCTCCTCGTAGCCGGGGGGTAGATGCAATTGAAAGCTGAAGGGTACGCCGTCCTTGCGCTTGTAGCGCACGATGCGCTTCTCGATCTCGCGCAGCCGGGGCGTTGGGTCTTCGAAGCGCGTGATCGGTACACGCGTCAGGACCCGGGTGGCCTCGCCCTCTGCCGCCTCGATCTCCTTACTAAAGGTGGCCAGATAGTAGTTGGGCACGTCAACGGCGGACTCGGAGCTCAACACGAAGCGGTCCTCGTCTCCGGCGAACGCCACGAAGTTCTCGTAGCGGTTCGGATCGCAACGGAACAAATGCTTGGTCTCGCCGGTGTCCAGGTGTCGCAGGTCCAGGAAGGGCCGGTCGCCCTGGTCGGTGGCGCCGCTCCCACGGAAGTAGACCGCGTCTCCCTGCTGGCGCAGTACCCAGCGACCGTTGGGCAGCTGGCGGAGAACGGGGTTGCCGGGGTCGCCGTACCGGTCATCCTGATCAAGGTCGTACCAGAGGCGTGCAGTGCCCTCGTCAACGTCCAGTAGCCAGAAGTATTCCCAGCGGCGCATACGTTCCCACTGTCCGAGCATGAGCATTCCGCCTTCGGCGCCCCAGGTCATCTGCCAGATGCGATGCTCGGCCCGATAGACCTCCTCGGGGTCTCCGGTGAAGGGCGCGTCCAGACGCATGAGCCGGTCGCGGTGAGGCACCTTGGCTACGGGATCTCCGCCGTCGAGCGCCTTCGACCCAGAAGAGCGTGTGGGCAGTGGTGGCACGCCATGAAACCGAGCGCGGGCCCAGCGGTACACCGTGGACCGGGACCTCGTCGGCCACGGGCAGGGAGGCAATGTTAGCTATCAGCTTGCCCTTATCGTTCCACACCTCGAACTTGCTGGCGAAGCGCGACCAACCCACTTCGTGGGACCAGGGACCGACCAGACGCTTGACAAGGAGATACTCACCGTCCGGCGAGAACTGGGCCCTGGTGTAGGGAGCGGGCGCACCGACGACCTCCACCTTACCTGTCGCCGGGTCGACGATTACCAGCTCGGAGGTGGTGTAGTACTCGAAGAGGGCATCGTCGTGAGCTGTCTCGAGCAGGTTGCGCGCCTCGTAAGTGGAGCGGGCCGAGGCCCCCGCTCCTTCGAGGATCTTCGGTCCCACCGGTATGGCCGGCGGCTTGGGAGCCGGTCCACGGTGCGGGATGCGGCGGACCAGCAGGCGATCCTGGTCGGGTAGCCAGCTCACTGCGGTGCCCATCAGCGGGTTGAGAGCCAGGTCCTCGATCCTGGTCACTTCACCTTTCACCGAGCCGACCCACAGGCCGATGTGATCGGCGTGCCCGACGGTGAGCGCGAAGCGCTGGCCGTCCACGGTCCATTCCACGTCGCGGACTTCGGCGTCCGCAGGCACATCGAGCGGTGTCGTGGCTCCGTCCTCGACCCTGACCAGGCGCGGGGAGGTGCCCCCGTGTTGGCCATGGTAGCCGTTGATGGCGGGATTTACCCGGATGCCGGCCAGCTTGTGCATCGGCGCAGCCAGTTCGGCGAGGGGGGGATAGAGCACGGGATCGGCGAGGAGCAAGTACTCACCAGTTGGTGCCGTCCACACCCAGGGGAGCTGCGGTGCGTGGAGCACTTCCAGCAACTCCTTGGGAGGAGACTGCCACTCGGTTGCCGGCTGCAGGCTGTCGTCGGATGCTCCTGCGCTTGCTGTCATCACAAACGCTACCACCGTTAATACAAGTGAAATTGTTGATATCACGATTTTTCTTTTCATTCTTGATCTCCGTATAACAATACTGGTACGATTATTTTTGCCTAACGTTGAGTTCAGTTGCGCCGGCCTTATGGCGTCAACCGCCACAGACAATATATACTGTAGAAGTCACATTTCCAAGAGAAAAAAAATGTGCCAGAAAATGCAAAATGACGACAAAGTGAGTTCCGGCTTGCTCAGCCGATAGTCACGATCCGTTAAACACCTAATGATATGAGACTTATGAGGGGTGGTCACTTCATACGAACCACGCATACGTACCAGAGTGGTTCAGAATTGGTGTGAATCCGGAACCTTATGAGGGCAGGAATAGGAGCAGGTGTTTACAAGAGGACAGGAGAGAGCACTGAGAATACGGATTTTTTAGTTCGTTGTGGTTGTCAGAGCCTCTTAAGACCAAGTACCATAAGGTTTCCTTTGCTGTCCTGATAGCATCCTTTGAAATATCCAAACTCTATCTTTTTTGGATTTGATGACCAGTCGGAAGAGCTAAGCTTTTTTAAACGCCAGTGATCGCTTATCTTAACACCCTGATCTTTCATTCCATAGTAGAATGTATCGATCGAGCCTTTTCCAATTATGAGCTTCGTATTGCCTGGGTTGTATTCATTTGTTAGTACGTCTTTCGCATCTGAAGCAAAAAGCCGGCCGAGCAGTATGCTCTTCAATAAATAGCAAACTCGCATAGCAGCCTTGTTGGTTTCACGACCTGTTCCCCTTTCTTTGAAATCTCTCTGGATATTTTCGATCAAAGTAATATGAGATTCTACTACATCCACTATGTTTTCTGATACTTTTGAACTCTCTGAATCCAACTGTCTAAAGACGCCAAGCCTTTTATACCCCAACATTGGTTCAGTAAAGTCTACGCCCATGGTTTTCATTGCAATACCATATGCTTTTACAGCCTGCTGATTATTTTTAGTAGCTTCAAGGGTCCATCCAAGATCGCAATATTTGAAGGCCTCGGATCTGATGTCATCCCAGCCAGTATCTATTAGACAGAATTCCCAGCAATATTCACCCTTCAATTGCTGGTATGTTTTCACGGTAATTCTAGAATTTGAAACCCTTTTCAGGAGTATGCAACCAGGCAAAAAAGACCGTGATGAATCCAACCGGTAGGCCATCCCTTTTATAGGACCCCTTGTTTCGGTCAGCCAGGATGAATATGAAGGCACTTCGCTTTGGGTCAGCTCAGACCACTTGCCGTCTTTGAATACCACACCGTTCCCCAACATCCATTCAACAAAATGATAAACTTGTTTTCTTCCGAGGTGAACAAAGCCTTGATCCTTGAATGTCAGAACTTTGTCATAATTTAACAGATCTATCATCAAAACTGTATGCTTCTTTGAAACTGTTGCCTTAGTTCCGAACTTGTCAAGCTTATTTCCAAGCTTGTTTAGCATTATATTCTGTCCGAAATTTTGGAAAAGGTAATATGTATCCAACGTTGATAGGCAAAAAGGCCTCAAGTCTAACGGGTATTGATTTGGAATATGCATACCACAGTCCAGGTCAAATATCGCGGCCTTGATAAAGCTTGGGGAACCACCTGCAGACGCTGACATTGACATGGAAATTGTCATATACATTATTGCGGCATTTTCCATATTACCGGAAAGTTCAAATTCCTTGCCCTTGTCATAGGCCTCAATGATCTCACCAAATCCTGGTACAACACTTGAGGCTTGGCTCCTTGTACATAGCTTGAGTTCATCAGAGGTTGGGCCGTAACAGGATGTAGAAGAAAACTGCTCTGCCTGTGACTGGATCCCGAAAAACAGAATGATAGTAAGAATGATTGTCATTAACTTTTTCATGGTGTTTCCTTTTTTTGAGAAAAGAATATTAAAGTTAACTGATCAGGGATTTTCCATTTAACTTCATAACAGCTTTCCTGCACGCTTTGACTTGGATTGTATGATCTACTTCTTTTCAAAGCGGATATCATCAAGAAAAAATGTGATTCCACCAGAGTTGGTATCCCAATTAGTCGCCCAGCAGAACCCGCCGATTATATGTGACAAGTCAGCTCTGCGCAAGTCTATCTCATACTTCTTCCAGCCACCGGTCAGCTTTGCAGTCTTGCTTCTTGCATACTTCAGG
>SDBS01001836.1_pt1 | contig 21406 bp, 19 predicted proteins | sample 2277091 | NCBI WGS metagenome assembly SDBS01 (sample SAMN10404972, study PRJNA504765) | marine sediment metagenome | isolation source: marine sediment core GS10_PC15, 163 cmbsf | place: Arctic Ocean: Southern Knipovich Ridge | collected 2010 | reverse complement strand
TAATGCCTCAACTGCTCTTTCGTGTCCTTTTACCGAGGCTTTCATTGCATTTTCAATGGCAGATTTGGCTTGCTCGGGAACCTTCTCATAAACTTCAGCTAAAACCTCTAAATGCTTAGAGGTTGCCTTTCCGACCCTAAGCATAACTTGTTCGGTGTTTTGGTTTTTAGCTTGGGCTTTTTTTGCCCGGGCTATGCTGTTATTTAACTGTTTCTCGTATCTCTGGAGGGTTTTTTCTACGAGCTCTGGCTTTCCTTTTTCTACCACAGCTTGGGCCTCGGCCAGTCTTTCAGCGGCTAAAACAGCATACCTTTCAGCTTTTTTGAGGTCGCCAAAAGTAAAGAAGGTAACGATCTCTTCTGCGATTGTCTCCAGGAAGTAGAAGGGACTGTCAGGAGTAAGACCCGGGTCTGGAAGTTCTGTTTCTTGGGCAAAAACTCCTGTTCCAAGAGAGAATAAAAATACTGAAATTATTAATAAAGATATTGTTTTCATAATTTAGTTTATTGCTTTTTATGTTTTTGCTGACCTTTCATTTTCATTTTACCAAAAAACCGCCTTCTTGGCGATTTTTGTTAACTCCGCATCGTGGACGCATTCAAAACCATTGATTGGATAAAAGACAAGAAAAGAATTTGAAAAAACTAACTTATTTTTATTATTTAAAACAAAAAACCAACTCGTTTTGAGCTGATTTCTTGTCCTAAATAAATCTTCTTTTGAACACTTACTTGGGATGTTGGCGGGAAGGTAGAAATACGTTGATTTCTTTGCTTTTATAAGCCCCGCCACCTTTTTTTACTTGCCGTTATAGGCAAGTTTGCCGCAAACTGGACAGGTTGCTACATGTCCACGGCCATAACTAATCAGTTTCACTTTCACTTTTTTACCACAGGATAGACAGGTTACCTCTTTCTCTTTATTTTTCATTGTTGCTTCCTTTCTAACTAAGACAATACCGCATTTCTGTAATATTGTCAATGGTTTGCTCCGAGGGACGGACGATGTTAGAACCTGATTGCATTTATTTAAAAATTAAGTAGTATAAACTAGCCGAAAGAAAAGGAGAACAAAATATGAAATACTGTTATGATTTTGCTTTTGGAGATTTAGTTTTTGCTAAAGATAGCTCTTTTAAATGCCCTGTATGTGGCGGGCAGACCGCAAACCAACGCAAACTAAAGCATGGACAGAAAATCGTATGCAGTGAATGTAAATCTGTATTTAAAAAAGATATTTGGCCCTCTAACGATGGCAAACCTTACCACGGCGCACGATTTGTAGAACACGGCCCTCAATTTCACGCTTGTATAGTAATGGAAATACCCGCCAGGCAAAATAGAGGTAAAAAATAAAGCTCCAGATGATTACCTGGAGCTTTTTATTAGCTTTGTTTTATGAATAGGGTTATTTACTTTCCCGAAGAACAGCAAGGGTCTCAGAGACATTGGCACCTATGCCAGAAACATCACCACCGATCTCAGTCAGGCTTATTTTATACAAAACTCGCAATTTTTTTAGTTAATTCGTCTTTTCCTTCGTTTGTTTTGGCCGAATATCCCAAAACCGGTATATCTCGAGCTTCTTTTTGGATTGAGGAAAGCTGTTTTCCCGCGGCGCCTTTAGCTAATTTATCAACTTTGTTTGCAATAATGACAATTTGATGTTTATTTGCCTCGAGAATTTTTATCATATCTTGATCAAGAACAGTCAAACCAACGTTAGCGTCAATAATTAAGAAAACTGCTTTGGGTCTCGCATTGGAAAACTCCACATACCAAAAAATCCTTTTGATTATTTTATTGCGCTCCAATATCGAACGCTTCGCATATCCATATCCGGGAAAATCCACCAAATAGAAAGAATTATTGATGCGGAAAAAATTCGCTTCACGTGTTTTCCCCGGAATTTTGCTTGTTTTTACAAGATTTTTTTTGCCGACTAAAGAGTTAATCACGCTTGATTTCCCCGCATTGGAACGACCAAAAAAAGCGATGTGCGGTAAATTGTCTTCCAAACTGTAATCGTCTCCGATAACACCTTTAGCAAATTCTGCTTTTGATATTTTCATAATTCTATTTAATTCTACCAAAAAATCGCCTTCTTGGCGATTTTTATTGCTCCCCCTATTGGACGCACTTAGAACTTTTGATTGGAACAAGATTAGAGGAGACTTAAAAGAATTGAGTTTTATTGTATAAAAAAAGCCCAAGAGACTAAACTCTGTGGGCTTTTATGAAGAGGGTTATTTTTTGTCTGAATTATATTTTTTCTAAAATTTTTAATTCTAGCCTAGCAGTCTCTGTATCCCAAAAAGCAAAAGTGGCTTTATTAAACATTCCAGCCAAAGTTCCAGGATTAGCTAAACAAGTATTATTAAGTATTTCAATCCAGGGTTTGTGATTATGACCATAGAAAATAAAATCATATTTACCACTTTTAACTAACTCCTTGGCTTTATCAGGATAATGAATAAAAGCTATTTTTTTATTATCAATTTCAAATTCCCCTAAATCGCCATAATGAATCACACTAGAAAGCTCTTTGGCTTTTTCTACCTCTGTTTCTCGATCAGAAATATTGCCAAAAACTAAATGAATCTTACCAGAAAATCCCGGCGCTAAGGCTTTAGTTAGGGTAGCTGGTGAACACAAATCACCGCAAATAATTAATTCTTCGATCTTATTTTCTTTTGCCCAATTTAAAAATTTCTCTAAATTAGCTAAATTATCGTGTATATCAGAAATAATTGCTATTTTCATATGTTTATTCTACCAAAAAACCGCCTTCTTGGCGATTTTTGTTTGGCTCCCCCTATTGGACGCACTTAGAACTTTTGATTGGGGTAAGATTAAAGAAGAACTGGACGAAATCAGATTATATGGATAACCTTAAGAGATCTGTAAACCTTTAAAATAAAATGGGGTTCGCAGAACAGAAGCGAACCCCTTGAGTGTCATGAAAGATACTATCTGAACAATTAACTTGACCGCACCTCGTCCAAAAGATAAGGCGGTTGGCCGAATCTTATAATAGGGCAAAGCGGTCGGCCAGGCTTCATCATTCTACTTCCACAACCTCTTTTATAATTATATCACATTCAAAAACACTTGTCAATGTTTTGAAACAAAAAACCCGAGAAAAGAATCTCGGGAAAACGAACTCCCCCAACTGGACAAGTTCAGAACTCTAGATTGGGTAAAGATTAAGGAAAAACTTAGGGACTTAGAGCCTATTATGAGTATTTATCTGACTCCCCTGGCTGGACGCTTGCCCGTCCATAGCTTTAGCGAAGGAGGGATGTTAGAACCTGTTTTGGATAAAAAAAAGAACCCCTCTTCGCAGTTTTACATACTTAGAGGGGTTTTGTTTGTCCGAAGTCCAAAACCTCAAGGTTCAGAACTTCCGAGAGGCGGCGACGCCAACGCCGCAGCTGTGGCCACCATCCGAGCAGTCGCCGACATCGAGAACTCCCATATCGAAGCTACCGACATGGACACGGCGGCCGTCCGAAGCCACATCCTGACATCTACCATACCTTGTTGGGTTAAGGCAGATGCCATTCTTGCGGTAGTAGAGGATGACTTTGGTGACTTCCTCAATGGCGTGAGGCACTTCGTAGTCGGCTGGCAACATCGCTACCTGCTCTTGGTAGATCTTGTCGAACATCGCTACCTGCTCTTGGTAGGTCTTGTCGGCCGAGTCGGGCAGGATTTCCAGTGGCATCAGATACCATCTGAAACCGCAGGTCGGCTCATTACCGAACTTTTCCTTGGCATACCAGTTGTCTGGAGCGTAGGAGTAAAACTTCGGCTGACCCGAATCAGGATGAAGCTCTTGCCACTTGAGGATGGTCAACGGCTTGCCTTTGAAGGCGTCAAGCCCCAGAAACGCAAAGTGTGTTTCCTTGACGCTCTTGCCCTTGTAGAAAGGACAGGGAGCGTTGAGAACATCCTCTGACCACGGGAATCTAGTTATTCCACGGAGTTGCTTGATGGAGAGGTTCACCCCGTAAAGAGATGACCATTCCTCAACTCCAAAGAAGTTTTTCCCGAGGATGGAACGGACAAGCGTCCGGTGAATTGACCCTACCAAGCCGTCTTGGAGCATAGCCTCCGCAACACGCATGGCATAATCGGGTTCAGCCCGAAGCCGAGCCAGATGTTCCGCCGTTACACCGTTGTCTTGGAGAGCTTTGAGGGTTGCTCCAAGCTCTCCAAACCCAATCTTCCAGAGACCGGCTTGTTGGTTTGTGTTTTTCATAGCACTTACCTTCCTTTCTTTTTTCTCTTTGTCCCGCTTTGCGAGACTTTAGAGTGGTCTCTTACCCTTCTCCGAAGGGTGCGGTCTTGCCTCTAATGAGACGAGCCCTCCGTCGCCAAGGCTTTGGAGGGTAAACATTTTAGATTATTCTAAAAGGCTTGTCCGCCGTAGCTTTAGCGGAGGCGGGCTCGTCTCATCTTCCTAAACCAGATTTTTCAAAGAACCTTATAACACCATAGTTATAACAAACTGTCAAAAAAAGTCAAGGATTTTGGGTGATTTTTACGATTTTTAACAAAAAACCCGAGAAAAGAATCTCGGGAAAATGAGCTCAAGGATTAAACGCTTTCAAACCTTCTCTATCATTTTACCAAATCTTATCCATAATTCCAAGAAAAGAGACCTAAAAAACTGAAAGTTCGAGACCCCGACTATACACAATTTCAAAGGAAAATCTATTCTCTTTCGGTCGGTCGCCGATTGGCTCAATCGACCTTCGTCGCACCCCACCAAATTTTGGTGGGGTGCTCCTCGCTCGTTAGTCTGCGACCTCCCTTTGGTTTGTTTGTCTGGGCTGGATTTATTCGTAAAAACAGGCTTTTCGCCTGTTTTTGAGGTGCTCGGTCGCTCGCTACGGCTCACTCCCTCGCCCTTATTTTATATTCAAAAATGGGGTTTCTAAAGGTGAAATCCTTAAAAATCTCGCCTTTAGCGAGGAGTGAAAAGTTGACATTCACTTGACATTCCCGAATGTCAACTTTTTTAAAACTTGTCGTTAACTTGTCGCTCTTAGAACGACAAGTTCTTAGGGCAAAAAAATGCCCAGCGATACGGACTTTTTTGCTTAAATCAAGGTAAAAATTGTAAGAAATCTAATATTGCTTCTTTTGAAATTATGCTCTATGTTGCCAACAAGGAGGATTATACACTAATCTATCACAATACCCATATTCTTCGAAATACTTACATTTTGCCCCACACTTTTTTGTTTTTTTAGTTCCCTTTTCTAAGAGATCAGCTTCTGCGTCTCTTCTTTTCTTATCAAGCATTTTCCCTTTTTTATCTTTTTTTGTAGTGAAGTTTTTAAGTTCCTCTATTGCCTCATTCCAATCTTGATTTGTTACATGTTTCCAGAATCTCGGGGCTTTTTCATCTATGTTTTCACCATATTGAAATGCAACTGATGCTATTACTGTCTGGGCTGAGGGCAGTAAATCTTTGAATTTTATACCGGAAGCACTATCATAATTCTTCTCAAGTTTATTTAAAATATCATTCGCAACAGCACAGTCTATCTCATTCGCTTCTGGTTCACTAACGGATAATTTATTTCCGGATGATTTATTTTCATTGAAGATTCTATGAGCATCTGGGCCCTTTTTTCCAAGATAGTCTTTAAACTTACTTTTAAGTTTTTCTGATAATCTCAGATTGTCCAAATCTTCTTCATTTCTGCAACCCAAATCAAATCCAGTAGCTATAGTCACTCCGCTGTTAGGATAAGCCTTTGGATCCAGCACATAACCATCAAGTAGTTGCCAACCCTCTTGACCTGAAATAAAAACCCAATCTACAGATAAATCTTTTCTAACATCTTTATATTTTTCTTTTATCTTTTTGTATTTATCTTCTGACATACGTTTTACCTCCTTTTTATTTGATTAAATTCGACCTTTGTTTAATTATATCAAACATTTCCCAAAAATTCGAATCTATTAAAAACAAAAAAGCCCAGCAATGGGCTTTTTTGTTTTTTCAAACCTCAATTTTCGTTTTTTTCCAAATAGCTACATTTTTTCTTCAATCATCTTTTTGATTTCTTTAAAATCTTGGTTTTGGGTACTATTAAATATAATTGTATTTTCGTCTCTTATCGCCTGGAGTAATCCTCCTTTAATATCCACTCGGATATAACCATTAGTTAAAAAACCTGCTTTTTTAAATCGAACTGATGCTATTTCATTTATGGATAAACTTGCTTTTCCTTTTAATCCCTGGAAAAGATAAGAATTAGATTTTTCTCTTTTTATTATTATTTTATCCTCGTATAATTCTATTTCTCCATTTTTTCCTATTACTTTTTTTAATAATTGCGACATAGATATTTAAGAAATTGTAAATAGTTGACCTTTTGTTTTTTAGAGAATTAAATCAATCCTGCTAATAAAAAAATAATCATTAAAATTGCTAATGTAAGAATTGATAAAATTACCCAAGGCATCCAACTAATTACATTAACAATTATCATGCCAACAAAACCTCTTTCTTTTCTATTTTTCTTAATTATTTTTTTAACATCAATGCCATTAATTTCTCTGATTATTTTACAACAATCTTTTTCTGCCATTGTTAAATCAATCAATTGTGCCCATAAACCTAAAGGTATTAAAAATAAAAACACTATTAATAATCCTTTAACAAAAAAGTTTATCTCTAAGAGTTTATTATTAAACGTGGCTACTACCAAAAGTGCAGCAGACAAAGCAGCAACGATAGACAATATTCCAAGCTTGCTGTTGATTATGTCTTTCAATATATCCATTTGATATTTCAGTCTTTCAAATTTCTCCTGCTCGATATTCTTATTTTCCATAATTTTATTTCTCAATTAATTCTTCGACTTTTTGTTTGGCTCCTCGCATATTAATCCTTTCCTGCCTTTATTGCACTCTCCATCTTTTTGATCATCTTTGACGGTCTCCCGGCAAGTATGGCATCAAAACCCTTGTAAACTTTAACAATAGCGCCCCTGTTCCTTGTAAAGAAATTTTCAAAGGCTTCCTTGATATCTCTTTCGGTTAGTTTCTTTTTCATCATATTATGAATGATAAAATTTCTCTCGTTATTTATCTGTCGCAATTCTTTCGATATTTGACTTCCGTGCAGATCGCAAAACTTTTCTATCAGTTTTACGACATGACTTTCTTTTTGAATATCGCGAATTTGCGCGGATGGATAAACAGAAAATATATCAAGCTCTTTGTCCTTGATAGATTTTGAGAAATTTTTCATTACCATTTCGGACATAATGAGATGCTTCAGATTTAGCTCAAAACCATAAAAGAAATACAAAAATGCTTCCGGGTATTTTTTATTGCCCATAGCTTTCTTATAAAGATGGTGAACAGCCCAACTGTTGTTGTTAAGTATTTCAAGTCTTTGGTTAATTTCTACAAATTCTTCCGGGAGGTTCCTTGCCATCTTATTAAGTCTTTGCGTATGCAAATCTTGATATGCCCTAGCGATTTTCTCTGAAAGCCAACGTTGTAGTCGTCCAAAAGTTTTATTTTTAAACCACGATAATATTCTTGTTGCCACTGTATAGATATGTTTTTATTCCTAAATTAATTTTTTGACTTTTACTTAAAAACTTCAGCACAACTAATAACTCACTATAACAAATTCAATTTCGCCTCTATCAGTTTCCATGTTTCCTCCATTTTGGTGAAAATTTTGTTATAGCTAAGATCTCTACTATATTTACTCTTGAGCTCCTTTACAGTTTCCTTTATAATCTTATGAACTCTCTTGAATTTCCAATCTAGTATCCATGTCTTGTCCTCTAATTTGAACATCGCTGCAATAAAATGTAAATCTGCATCTCGCTCAAAAGTGCGAACTTCTTTTCTGATGCCATTAATCTTCTTTTTTACAAAACAGGCTATCTCATATATTTTCACTATATCTTCAAGCTTTATTTTCTCATTAAATATTTTCTCATATGGCGGATTAAGTAAGGTGGTACGAAATAACCCTGATTTATTATTTTTTGCCTCCGCCGGTTTCCCAAGCTTGCATGAATAAATCCATTGCGCCAAATCAGTTATGAATATTCTTCCTTTTTTTCTACTCGTCCTTTTTCTTCTGTAATCAATGTTTTTCACGGAAAGTGCTTTCTCTATTTTCCGCTGGATCTCATCATTAGCTCTCAAGTCCCATAAGTCAATTTTTACTTGCGTATTGGTTGCTTCGCACACTTTTTCAACTTCTTTACTTTCCTTTAAGACATAAAAACGGCACAGGACAGAGGCTTTTTTTAAATTGCGATCGTTAACTTTGTTCTTGTACACCTCGTATATTGAGTTAACGGTCTGACATCCATTTATAACTTGAGGTTCGTATATAACAACTTTCTGGCGCTCTAAAGGTTTTATCTCTGCACAGGTAAAAGTTAAACCATTATGAAAAGTGTAAAATTCTTCAGGGCTATGCTTTATTGAATCAATTATCTTGCCAGAGAGACCCCTGTTTTTCTGAAAATCTCTTACATTGGTATCGAACAAATCACGATTACTTTTCACAAATTCTTCCTGTAATTTCACTATTTCAGACAACTTTACTCTGACGAGAAATGCCTTGATAGAATTTTTTTCTTTCACAACTATTTTGTCGTCATTAACACCAGGACGTTTATTTAAACAAATTCTAACCTTCCATTCATAAATACTATCTTTTGACTGAGATAAAAAATTGCTTCTACATAAATCATTTAGATCAAAAAATGTAGCGTCAAAATTTCGGTATTTGCTCTTCAGTCCTTGAAATAGGTTTAGGGTCGCCGGAGTAGGTTTCTTAACTGATTTCCTAACTAGACAAGCTTTTACCTCGTAACCTTGCCCTATATATTTTCTAGCTCTTTGGATTCTTTCCTGAATCCTGAACGATAATCCAGTTAGTACTTGTTGGGGATCAAATAAATATTGTTCTACGTCATGGCTGAATTTCTTCACATCCATATACTTAAAGTCGCGACTCTTAAAATCTAGCAGGAAAACTTTCTTTTCTTGCGTAGAAAATAAGACGGCGTCAATACTGGCATCATTCCAATCGTCCGTGATACAGTCTTCCAATTGATAATCCGTGATCTTCGGGAAAAGCATCCTTAACCCTGTAATGATAAATGCATAAGCCTTATCAGAAGAAGAACGAATACCATTCTTTGCTCGTATCTCTTTCGCAAGAGTTATATTCTTTTCAATTAGTTCGTTAAATAAATCTTCTGTAAGCATAAAATTTTTGGAGAAAACAATACTGCCGATTCTTTTGTCACCTAGGCACAGGCAGTCCTATTTTTTGCAATGGTAAATAGTTAAAATAATACGAGCAACCATTGATGGAAATAATATAATCTAAAACATCTTTATATTCTGGTTTTTTGAACCAGTCATTTAGAATGTAAATATATTGAACTTCAACATTCAACTGTGATAAAAGTTTCTTATACTGTTTTATTTTAAAATCACAAGTTTGCAATTTCTCATCAGTAGAGCCAGCAACTTCTTGAAATTTAATTTCAAGAATAAATAACGTATTGTTTACAATCACAAATATCGCATCATCAGGTAAAAGTCTTTTGGAAACAATCTTTTTATAATTTATTCCATTTTCCTCTAAGTATTTATAGAGTCCGTACTTTTTGAAAGACAAAGCAACTTTTTCGCCATTATAAAAAATTGTGTTTCCTTTTACACTATAATTCTGTTGCTTTGCTATAAAAGTTAAAAAATCAACTTTGCCCTCAAAGTAAAGTCCTGTTTTTGTATTAGTCCCGCCTATGCCGCCTTTTTTCATAAAGTTATTTTAATTTATTTTTTAAGTTTTTATCCAATTCTTTAAACCTTTGTATCGATAAATCTAAATATTTTTTCTCTGTATCAATACCAATAAACCTTCTTCCAAAAAGATAAGCAGCAAGTCCTGTCGTAGAGCTTCCAGTGAAAGGATCGAGTATTAAATTATTTCTCTTGGTGCTTGCTAAAACAATCCTTTTTAATAACTCTTCTGGCTTTTGGGTTGGGTGTTTGCCAAATTTCTTTTCAATCTTCTGAGGTGTATTTATTGCCCAAACACTACGCATCTGCTTCCCTTTCTCATGTAAAAGTTCGCTAATATTCGCAGTTCCACATTTCTTACACTCAAAAGATTTTTCATAATTATTGCCCCAATCAACCATTGTTTTGTAGTTGAAGGTATGCTTTGCTTTTTTGTCTTTTCTGGCCCAAATCAATGTTTCATGGCTTGCCGTAAGAAAACGACAACTTAAATTTGGTGAAGCATTTGGTTTGAACCATGCGACATCATTCAAAATATGAAATCCTGCCATTTGTAAAGCAAGTCCGCATTGGTAAATAGAGTGATAAGTTCCGCTTACCCAAATGCTCCCATTGGCCTTTAATACTTTTCTACAAGCATTGATCCAAGCACAATGAAACTCAAAATTTTCCTTAAGTCCATTACCTAAATCCCAATCTCCCTTTTTCACGCTGACCATTTTTCCGTTTTGACAAGTAAAACTTCCCCCCGAAAGAAAATAAGGCGAATCAGCGAAAATCATATCAAAATGATTTTCCGGAAATTGTTTTAGAACCTCTAGGCAATCGCCAAGATATAACTCAAACCTATCTTTTTTGTAATAGGGTTTAAACATATTTATTATTCCATTTTAACTTATTTTTGACTTTTTTTCAATTTTTAAAAACCCCCATTTTTGAGTTTAAAATAAGGGCGAGTGAGCGAGCGAAGCGAGCGACCGAGCCAACAAAAAACAGGGGTTTTAACCCTGTTTTCGCTACTAAGCTCCGGCGGTAGGACTCGAAGAGTTTGCCCGAAGGCAGGCCCAAGGCCCGGGGAGTATGTTCTCGTCACACCACACAGAACAAACCTAAAAGCCCCACAAGGGGGCTTCGGTTTGCTCCGAGGGACGAACCCGACGTTAGAACCTGTTTAGTGAGTTCATTTACTTAAAAACCCACAGTTCCTTTCTATTATTTTAAGAGCAGGCTCATGAAGTTTCTCTTTTGAAATAGAGAAACAAAGGTTTTTTAAGATTACAGGCTTATATCCTGAATCAAATAAATCATAAGTAGTCGCCAAAACGCAAGCATCGGTATCAAAACCGCAAATATCTATCTGTTCAATCTTATACTTTTTCAGTTTTTCTTTTAACTTTGGAGCTTTAAGCAGAGAGTAAGTATTTCTAAAAATTATATTAGAATTATCAACTAAATTAGAAAGCTCATTCATAGTCTCAATTTCCTCTCCCTTATTACACCCTTTCCACTTAAAAGTTCTCCAAAGCGAAGATTTAGAATTATTCTTAAAAACCGTAAAAATAATTAAAGAATACTTGTTTTTATTCTTTTTAATATAATTATTTATTTTTCTTGCAATTGATTTCGTTTTTTTATTCTCAAAAAATTTTTGAACATCAATTACAAATAGTGCTTTATTCATATATCTCATTCTACCAAAAAACCGCCTTCTTGGCGATTTTTGATGCGGCTCGGTCGCAAGAACCGAGCACTAGCCTGCTCCGGCGGTAGGACTCGAAGAGTTTACCCGAAGGCAGGCCCAAGGCCCGGGGAGTATGTTCTCGTCACACCACACAGAACAAACCTAAAAGCCCCACAAGGGGGCTTCGGTTTGCTCCGGCGGTAGGACTCGAACCTACAACCTAATCCTTAACAGGGATCCGCGCTACCATTGCGCCACGCCGGAATGAATATAAATATTATACTAAAATAACAACTTTTTACAACCGCTTACGGCTTACTGTTTACTGGAGTTATTCATAATCTTTAAGTTTTCTTAATTCGCGGTGTTTTCTGATTTTCTCCAGGGATTTTGCTTGAATCTGACGAATTCTTTCTCTGGTTACTCCAAACACCTCCCCCACTTCTTCAAGGGTATGAAGCACTCCATTTTTTAAACCAAATCTCATTGATAAAATTTTTAGTTCTCTTGGTGTTAATCCCCTCGAAATCTCTTCTAATCTCCTCTTTAAAAGTTTTCTTGCGGAAGTTACTGAAGGAAGGGGCATTTTTTCATCTTTAATAAATTCAGCTAAAACACTATCTTGCTCATCTTCTCCAACCGGGGTCTCTAAAGAAATTGCTTTTTGGGCAATTTTTCTTATATGAAGGACTTTATCAAGCTCAATCCCCATTTCAGCAGCAATCTCTTCGGGTAAGGGCTCTCTTCCGAGTTCCTGTAAAAGACTTTTCCTCACCTTGGTATATTTTGAAATCGTTTCAATCATATGAACCGGAATTCTTATCGTTCTTGCCTGGTCAGCTAAAGCTCTGGTAACGGCCTGACGGATCCACCAGGTGCCATAGGTAGAAAACTTATAACCTCTCCGCCAATCAAATTTTTTAACTGCTCTAAAAAGCCCTATATTCCCCTCCTGAATCAAATCAAGTAGGGTCAAATTAGACGACCTCCCTACATATCTTTTAGCAATAGAAACTACCAGCCGTAGATTAGCCAGGGCTAATCTATTTTTAGCTTCCTCGTCTCCTTTTTCAATTCTTTTGGCTAATTCTTTTTCTTCTTTAGCGGTCAAAAACGACACTTTCCCGATTTCCTTTAGGTAAATTTGAATCGGGTCAATTTTTCCTATGAGGGTTTTTTTCTTCTTCTTGGCTTTAGGTTTTATCTCTAAAAATTCTCCGACTTCTTTAACTTCAACTCCCTCCTTGTCCAAGGTTTCATAAATGTTCTCTAACTGTTTAATATCTTTTTCTATTTTTGGAAAAGAGTATAAGATTTCTGAGGTTGTAACAAAGCCGCGCTCTCTCCCTTTTTTCAAAAGAGATTCAATTTTTTCTGGGGTTATTATTATTTTTTTCTTTCGCCGTTTAACCAAAGCTTTCTTTACTTTTCTAATCTTTTTTTTCGCCAGCCGGCGAATTCTTTTTTTTACTTTCTTGACCCTTCTTGCTTTTCCTCTTTTTGGCTTTCTTATCTTTTTTGCTTTAACTACTTTCTTTGCCTTTTTAATCTTTTTAGGTTTTTTGGCTACACGTCGCACTGACCTTCGCTTTGATACCGGAGCTCTTTTTTTTCTCTTCAACACTCGCTTTTTCTTTTTTAAAGAGAGTTTCTTTTTTATCTTTTTTTTCTTATCTTTCGCGGATTTTTTGCCCGTCGTCCGCCGTCTGGTGGAAACAGAGGCAGAAACGGTTTTTTGTTTTCTTGAAAAAGTTTTTTTCTTCACAGTTCTCTTGTTAGTTTATTAAATTTTTTCATTAAATCGTCAATTCCTTTTTTATCCTGATTTTCTTCCGCTATTTTAAGCTCCTCTGAAATCTCTTTTAATTTATTCTTCACCTCCATAGATTTTAATTCTGTAAGACAAAGCTGAATTTCTTCTTCGGGGTCTTCTTCGTATTCAACTTCGGCTCTTAAAGAAAGGGCGGATAAAAAGTTTTTTAATTCCTTGTCGGCTTTCTTTTCTAATTTAGCCAAAATTGTCTTTAAATCTTTTTCCTCCGGTTGTCCCTTAATTTCTTTTAAAAACTGCTGCGATTTTTCAGAGAAAAACGGAAGCCGGTCTTCACTAATCAAACTTAAGTTCTCGGGCTCCTTAAGAATCAAAGACAGAATTTTTTCCTCCAGAATCTGTTTTCTTTCTTCGCTGTTTTTTGGTGTTTTCGGTGTTAAACTATTTCCTGCTCTCTCACTCACTTCATCGGCCAAAGCAGGTTTTGTTTTTTTTAATTCCTCAAAAATATCCTCCTCTCTAACCGCTAATCTTTTAGCTAACTCCTGAATCCAATGAGATTGTTCAATTTTATTCGGAATTCTTTTTATGACGGGTAAAATTATCTTTCCAATTTCTTTTTTACCTTCGGGCACTTTTCCATCAAAACTTGAAAAAGCAGAATTAAAATAAAATTCAAGAATTGATTGAGCCTCTTTTATATCTTTCTCCCAATCTTTTGTATTCTTTAAGATAATGTCAGCCGGATCAGAACCCTGAGAGGGCATTTTTATTACTTTAATCCCAAATCCTCTTTCTTGGGCTAAGCCAATTCCCTTTTTTGTTGCCGTATCGCCGGCAATATCCATATCAAAGGCTAAAATCAGATTTTCAGAATATCTTTTAAGGATATTTAGATGAAAGGGGGTTAGGGCGGTTCCGGCAACGGCAACAGTATTTTCAAATCCCGCTTGAGAGGACATAATCACATCCGTATAACCCTCAACTAAAATACATTCATTTCGCTTCCGAATTTCTACTTTAGCATTATTTAACCCGTAAAGAATCCGGCTTTTATCATAAAGTAAGGTTTGGGGAATATTAATATATTTTACTATCTCTTCCTCCTTGTTTCCTGTTCCAAATACTCTCCCCCCAAAGCCGACAACCTGAGAGTTTAAATCAAAAACAGGAAAAATTATTCTACCCCTAAATCTATCATAAAAACTCTGAGAACTTTCAGACTTTACTACCAAACCCGCCTTTTCTATTTCTTCTCTGGTATAACCTTTGCCAACCAGAAAATCAGATAAGCCCTGCCAGGTATCGGGACCATAACCAAGACGCCATTTCTTTATACTCCCCTCATTAATCCCCCTTTTTAAGAGATATTTTTTTGCTTCTTTTCCGGGTGAACTTCCTTCAAGCTGTTTCTCAAAAAAACGGCAACTTAGTTCACAAATATCATAAAGACGCTGTCTCGCTGTTTTTAGCTCGGCCTGCCATTTAGAAGATTGCTTCTTTAATTCTACTCCGGCTTTTTGAGCCAGAATTCGTAAAGCATCGCCGAACTCCACCCCTTCAATCTCTTTAATAAAACCAAAAATGTCGCCCCCTTTTGAGCAGCCAAAACAATGCCAGATTTGACGAGTCGGCGAAACAAAAAAAGAGGGTTTTTTCTCCGAATGAAAAGGACAAAGACCTCTATAATTTATTCCTGTCTTTTTTAGTTTAATGTAACCACCGATAACTTCCACTATATCAAGTTTATTTTTGATGTCTTCAATCGGAGAAGTAAGCATAAAATTACTAAATTCAAGTTTACCCCGGTTAAATAATTTGTTTTGCAAATTGCCCGGTTAAATGCTGCTTCGCAGCAATTTCGCTTTTAGCGAAATTATTTAACTGGGTTCATCATAACATAAACCTTCAGGAAATCAATTTTAACAGTTTTTTAACAAAAAACTTGACACGATGTCTTAATAAGATACAATATAAGGTGTTAAAATTAAATAAGTATAGGTGAGTATAAATAATAGTCCCGTTCTAATAAACGGGATTTAAAAAATATATGAGAATTCTTTTTCTTTATGACTTTCCTTTATGGGGTTCGGGGTCTGGGACGTATCTTCGGAATTTAATTAAAGAATTGGTAAAACTAAACCATAAAATTGGAATTGTCTCTCCAGAGAAACGTCGCTTTTTAGAGGATAAAATAAAACAATATAAGGTTTCACTCCCTCAGATTCCGGTATTTATAGGCCACCCCGAACTAAAAGGAGCCAAAAGGTTCTCGGAGCTTTCAGAAAGAGAAATCCTTGAAATTTATAAGTCCTACCTGGACACTACTTTTGAAGCTGTAACCAACTTTAAACCCGACTTAATTCACGTAAACCACCTTTCTCTGATTAGCTGGGTGGGTAGATATATTAATACCCAAAAGAACATCAAATATATTATTACCACCCATGGTAGTTGTCTCTCGCATATTCTTTCAGATAAAAGATACTTTCCTTTGTGTAAAGACGCTATCAGGGGAGCCCGAGCAATAACCACTGTAAGCGGACATACAAGGAGTAGGTTCTTGAAAACCTTTGGGCGTGGCTACGCCAAAAATATCTATATTATTCCCGGAGGAGTAGATGTTAAACTTTTTCCCAATAATGTTGATACTTCTTATTTAGATAAAAAATACAAACTTAAAGGAAAAAAAGTAGTTCTCTTTTGCGGCCGCCTCAGTTCGGAAAAAGGAGCAAGGTATTTAATAGGAGCGGCCAAAGATATTAAAGGAGAAATCTTTATAGTCGGAGGAGGACCGGAGGAACATTATCTCTCTCAACTTATCGCCCGAAAAAAAATAAAAAATGTTCATCTTTTAGGATATTTAACACACGAAAAATTAAATGATTTCTATTACAGAGCCGATGTCTTTGTTGCTCCTTCGGTGGTTGAAGAAGCATTGGGCCTTTCCATATTGGAAGCAATGGCCGCCAAAACTCCTGTAATAGCCACCAGAAAAGGAGGAATTCCTTTATTAGTTAAAAGTGGTTATAATGGATTTTTCGTCAAACCAAGAAATTCTCAAGGGATTGCCCAAGCCTGTAATAGAATTTTAAAAAATGATAAATTAAGAAAAAAAATGGGAGAAAATGCTCGTAAATCAGTTGAAGAAAAATTTACCTGGAAAAAAACGGCTATGAAGTTTCACCGCCTTTACAGAAAAATCTGCAGAAACGGCAGAAGATGAATTTTAATTAAGAAACTTTTCTAAAAAAAGACGAAAATATCGTCTTTTTTGTTTTAGGAAATTATGATAAAATAAAAAAATGACTATTGTGATTTTAGGGGGAGGTATAGCTCAAAACGGACAACTACCCGAACACGTAAAAAAGAGATTAAAAATAGCCTGGCGAGTTTTTAAAAAAAACAAAAGCGCAAAGATTTTAGTGTGCGGGAAATATAGTTTTTTATACTCTAAAAATAAACTTCCCAAAAAAACTGAAAGTCAGGCAATGCGAGATTATCTTTTGGAACTGGGTATTCCAAAAAAAAACATATATTTGGAAAATAAATCTAAAGATAGTATTGGGAATGCCTACTATGCTAAAAAACTTTACTTCATTCCTAAGAAAGAGAAAGGGGGAATAATTATCACTTCAGAGTTTCATTTGGCACGGGTGAAATTTATCTTTAAAAAGATCTTTGGGAATAATTACAAATTTAAGTTTATTGGAGTTCCTTCTTCTTTAAAAAATAAAAGGGGAAAGAAAATAATAGAAAGACAAAAAGAACTTCTGGAAAAAATAAAAGGAATTCTAAATAAAATGGAATCAGGAGACCATAATTTTTTAAGAGGCAAATTATACAAACTAAAATATTACAAGAAAAAGAGGCTACCCTGGGTTATAGAATTTGTAACAAAAGGAAAATAATTTTAAAGAGAGACTTTTTATGCCAAAGATTTATAATAAAATAAATTGATTAACTAAGAATAAATTCTGTTCCTATGAAAATTCTTAATTCAAGATTATAATTGCAAGCAAGGGAAAGAAATAAGAATTCATTCTCATTTCTTAACCGAGTGCCGTAATTATGCGACGAAGCCGCAATATGTTTTACAACAACGGATCAAGGTTCTGCAAGCGGAGTTTGCAGGTTCTTATTCTCGCTCCTCTTACAAGAAAAATTACTTCAAAAATTACTGCTGCTAGACCCAGACTAATTTTTGATTTAGTAACCGGACTCAAAAAAAGGGGGCATAAAATTTCTATTTTAGGAACAAAAGACAGTTTTATTCCCGGAGTAAAAATTATTCCAGTTATTAAAAAATCTTTTTACGAACTATATTCCTCTTTTGAAAACCCTTTTTACGCCCATACTTCTTTTTTAATAAAGCTGGCCAAGATGGCTGAAAACCTCTCTCCTAATTTTGATATTATTCATAATCATACTCAACCAGAGTTTATTAATCTTTTAGTAGATGAGGATTTGAAAACACCAATGGTTACCACGCTACATATGGCAATGTCAACAGAATTAGATAAAATATTTTCCTTCTTTCCTAAGTCCCGAATAATCTGCGCTTCAAAAGCAGCGAAAAAATTAGCCAAGAAAACAAAGATATATAAGGTGATTTATCATGGGATAGATACTGATTTATATAAATTTTTTCCAAAAAAAGAGGATTATCTTTTATGGATTGGAAGATTGGCTAAATCAAAAGATGAAAAAGGTAATTTTATGGACCCAAAAGGAGTAAGATGGGCAATAAAATTAGCCAGAGAAACCAACTCAAAACTTTTACTGGCCGGCAATGTAGAAGACCCCGAGTTTTTTAAAAGAGATGTGAAGCCATATTTAAGCAAAAAAATAAAATGGGTAGGTCCGGTATCGTTTGAACAACCTTTAAGCAAAAAGCAGGTTGCAAAACTGATGCAGAAGGCAAAAGTTTTTTTAATGACGACCCAATTAAATGAAGCTTTTGGTTTAGTAATGGCAGAGGCTCAATCCTGCGGCACACCGGTTATTGGTTTTGACAGAGGGCCTGTTTCGGAAATTGTAATTGATGGAAAAACCGGTTTCGTTGTTAAACCCAAAGAAGGAATCTCTGGATTAAAAAAAGCTTTGAAAAACATAGATAAAATAAAACCTGAGGACTGCCGGAAAAATGTTGAGAAAAATTTTAGCTTAGAAAAAATGATTGACAATTATGAAAAAACTTATCAAGAAGTAATTCGTTCCACCAAGCAACAGGCAATATAAAAAATTCTATAGTAATCTATATTAATATATATCTTAATATAATTGTTTCATTCGGTTGAAATGAAAACAAGTTTTCATTTCTCCCTCATTCACAATTATGAAAATTGCATTATTTTCTACTAATTTTTATCCAACTCCTCCACTAAAAGAGAAGGCTATCTACGCTCCCCTCTGGATTACCTATCAATTAGCCGAGGGTTTATTAAAAAAAGGACATCAGGTTTTTTTATTTGGCTCTTCGGACTCTAAAACAAAAGCTAAATTAATTTCCAACAACATGCCCTCTTTGATAAAAAATAAGAAGTGGATGAAAAATTACAAAAAAGTGGGCAAAAAATGGGGAGAAGCAATAAGGGCAAATTATGAACTTTCTTTGGTTTCTAAGCTTTATCAAATGGCTCAAGAAAAAAAGTTTGACATCATTCAATTCCATTCATATCCCAGAGTTTTACATTTTGCTTCTTTAATTAAAACTCCTGTTTGTTTTACTCTTCACAATCCTATTAATTATCCTCCCGGCACAGATACTTCAAAAGTAATATATAGTCTCTTCAAAAAAGTAAAAAATATCCACTTTATAAGTATCTCTAAGGAACAGAGAAAACCCCTGCCTACCCTTAACTATGCTGCAACAGTTTACAACGGAACAGATATTAAAAAATTCTCTTTCAATAAAAAGAAAGGTGATTATCTGGCTTTCGCCGGCAGAATAATTCCATTAAAAGGAGTTGATATTGCGGTTCAGGCTGCCAGAAAAACAGGAGAAAAATTAAAAATTGCAGGACCAATTCCATCATCTGACTCTCTTGATTATTGGAATGAAAAAATAAAACCATATTTATCCCGAAAAATTACCTACGAAGGAATGTTAAACCCCAGTCAAATGGTTTCATTTTATCGGAAAGCAAAAGCCCTGCTGTTACCCACCTTATTAGAAGAATCGTTCGGATTAGTAATGACAGAGGCAATGGCTTGTGGCACACCGGTAATTGCTTTTAAAAGAGGTTCTATCCCAGAAGTTGTAAAACATAATAAAACGGGTTATGTGGTTAAAAACCAAAAAGAGATGATAGAGGCGATTAAAAAAATAGATAAAATAAAGAGAGAGGATTGTAGAAAATGGGTAGAAAAAAACTTTTCTCTTGAAAAAATGATTGATAATTATGAAAAAACTTATCTTAAAATATTAAAAAAACCATGCAAAAACTAAAAATTGCTCAAGTGTCTCCCCTTTGGTATTCTGTCCCGCCAAAAGGATACGGGGGCACCGAATTAATAGTTTCAAGGTTAACAGAGGGATTAATAGAAAAAGGACACGAAGTAACTCTTTTTGCTTCGGGTGATTCTAAAACAAAAGCCAAGTTAATATCAGTAGTAAAAAAGAATCTTTATTCTTCAAATCTTCCCTGGACTCATACTAATTTCAATCTCCTTAATCTTATAGAAGCTTTTTCCCAAGAAAAAAAATTTGATATTATCCACACTCATATTGACCCTTTGGATGTTTATTTCCGAGCCAAAAGTCCGACAAAAACAGTAGCCACCCTACACAACTTTTTCTGGTATTTCGGCACAGAAAAAAGTAAAAACCCTGCCTGGTTTGACGCCAAAGCAGCAGAATTAATATACGGCAGATTTCCTAAACTTCCTTACATCTCTATCAGTGATAGATATAAGGAAGTTTGCCCGGTTAAAATTAACTTTGCAAAAACCATATATCACGGCATAGATTTAAAAGATTTAAAATTTTCGCCCAATTCCGGTGATTATTTTGTTTGGTACGGCAGATTTACCTCCTTAAAGGGAGCCCATATTGCCGTTCAATTAGCGAGAAAAATAGGAGAAAAACTTATACTTGCCGGCGTTTTTCCAGACCCTAAAAACGAAGAATATTTTAAGAAAACCATAAAACCATATTTGAACAGAAAAATAAAATTTATAGGGCCGTTAATGTCAGACAAAGAAAAATCGGATCTTCTGAAAAACGCTAAGGGCTTAGTTTATCCTTTGCTTTGGGAGGAACCATTTGGTATTGTAATGGTAGAATCAATGGCTTGCGGTGTACCGGTTATTGCTTTTCAAAAAGGAGCTGCTCCAGAAATAATAAAGCACAACTCCACCGGATTTATCGTCAAAACAGAAAAAGAGATGGTAGGGGCTATGAAAAAAATTGGAGTTATCTCAAGAAAAGATTGCAGAAAACGAGTGGAAAAGAATTTCACTACAGAAAAAATGGTCCAAGACCACGAAAAATTATATCACCAACTTATAAAAAAATGAGTAATATTCCAGAATATCACTACATTAAAGGTATAGATAAAACCGTAAAAGAGAGATTGAAAGAATTAGATTTAACACCTAAACTTTCCTTATCTTCGTTCAAGAAAAAAAAGAAGAGGTTTTATTCCTTACCCTGTGCGACAAAAGATAAGAAAAAGGTTTTTTTTAAAATACTCCTTGTTGAAGAAGATTGGGTGGGTCGTCTCTTAAAAAGAGAGACTATTGTTACGAAACTGCTGACCAATTATCCCAACCTTAACATTCCAGGATTTGTTTCTGCTGACATTGAAAATATGCCTTACTGGTTCATTCACGAATATCTTCCCGGGCCCTTGGTTGGTCATTTCTATGAAATTTACAAACAAGGACAAAAAAAAGAGATTGTAAGAAAGATTGCAGATAACCTTTTGGCCCTTCAAACTATAAACAAGAAAAAGAAAAAAATAATTTCCCGAATTCCTTTTCTGGGTGAAAGAGGATTTAAAAAGCACTTCAATATAATAAAGGAAAGAGAAGGTTTGGTTAAAGATAAAAAAGGTATTGATTTTAAATCTATTTATCAATTTGCCAAAAAGCAGGAAAAATATCTGAAAGAAGCCGAGTTTGTTTTAACTCACG
>SDBS01001834.1_pt1 | contig 21432 bp, 21 predicted proteins | sample 2277091 | NCBI WGS metagenome assembly SDBS01 (sample SAMN10404972, study PRJNA504765) | marine sediment metagenome | isolation source: marine sediment core GS10_PC15, 163 cmbsf | place: Arctic Ocean: Southern Knipovich Ridge | collected 2010 | reverse complement strand
TATTAAGGCAGCTACATCAATAGATCAGTTAAAATCGTGTACTGCTCTAAGCGGAGGGCAAGTATCGATGATATCAATTTGTTTAATATTATCTTTGCAGGAAATAAAACCGAGTCCCTTATGTATGTTTGATGAGGCAGGCATGTTTTTAGATGATAAAAATTCAGAGGTTGCATACCAAATGATTAAAACAACTCTTGAAGAGAATCCTATTCAAATGTTCTTTTTTTTGCCAAAAACCTCAAATACCCTATATTTATTGGCAGACAAACTAATTGGCGTGGCAAGAGTCGGCAAAGAAGAAGTTTCAACTATATTCAAACCAAAATTAATTAAAATGGACTAATAAATGATCGAAGAAGACATTTCTGAAGAAATTAATAAGAAAATCGAGGATATTCAAAAAGAAGTTCTCGCGGGAAAATTAACATTATTAGATCTCGAGTTAGCACCATTTTTTAATGAACTAGAAAATACTTTAAGCGTTTATAACCTAAATAAATATTCAAAAACTTACGAGAATGCTATTCACCTACTCACTCAAAAATTTGATGAATTAAAAAATCTACTGAGTTCTTTAGATACAGAAAAAAAATTCACGGCATATTGGAAATCAAATCCTGATGAATCATCTATTTCCGAACTAATGAAAGGCTGTTGGAGAGAGCCCTTCAATATAGATGCGTTATCATTGGGATTTTTAGAAGATTCAAAAAATAAATTAAGTATAGATAGGAGTAGTTCTATAACTATTGAACACCTTGACAAACTAAAAGTGAAAAATAATTTTATATTGGAAATACCAAGGCATAATTTTACCGAAAAGATGACAGATTTTTTCAATGGAATTAAAGATAACTTGCCATGTTCATTTAATGATGTTTTTGCCAAAGAAAAAATCCAAGAGAAGATTTACGAAAAGTTTGTATATCTTTTACATCTTTTACAACAAGGAAAAATTAAATATGAAAATGAAACAAAAACATTATATATTTGAATAGAATGAGTTGATCAAAAAAATGAATGAAATCTCAATTTTAATGCACGTATTAAGTAGTAAAAATAATCGGTTTCAAATGGGAGCTACTAAAAGTGAAGTTCTTAAAGAACTTAATATCACAAATAAAAATAAGACCGTTTATTTTCAAAATTTAATAACGAATTTATCTAATTATATTGAACCTTTAGGCTTACAAATTAGATTTAATCCAATTGATTCTCATTGGTTTATTTCATATGAACCAGATATCTCAAATGTTATTTCTGCAAATCCCTTTGAAGGAAAACCAAGGTTAGCCGCAACTCTATTTTGTACTCTAATAAGTTGTCTTCAAAATTCTGGTGAGGGAAAAATTCATGATATCGAACAGTTAAGAAAAAAGAAACATGTTATTCAAGATCTAAAAGACTTAGAAAAAGGGGGATATTTAGATATAAATACTGAATTAGGGCTGGTCTATTTAACACCCTTAATAGGATATCAGCTTGATTTTGAAAAACTCTTTATAAAATTATCTTTAAAGCTAAAAGAATAAAATTAATTTCAAATACAAAATCAAATTTTTTAATCGAAGAAGTACTGTAACAAAATACCAGAATGTATTTTTATTAAATTATTTTTCCTTTCTGTTTTTCTTCTAGCATTCATCTTTCCGATTCTAGGGTCTTCAAGTTATCTTTTGTTTGTTCATCGTTCGGGTCGATTTCAAGTGCTTTTTCGTAACATTCAATCGCTTTCTGACAATTTTTTAAACCTTTATAAGCGTTTCCCATATTTTTCCAAGCTCCACCCCTGTTAGGCAAAATAACAGGTTTTTGGGGATCGACTTTAAGTGCTTTTTCAAAACATTTGATTGCTTCTCGATAATTATTTAGGCGATAATAAGCGATCCCCCGCCCATACCAAGCAAAAACTAATTTTGGATCGATCTTAACCACTTTTTTATAACATTCAATCGCGCTCTGATAATTTTCTATGAAATAATAAGCAGATCCCAAGTTATACCAAGTCATTTTAAGTACCATTTTATCTTTTAAGCCGATTTTAATCGCTTTTTCATAACATTCAATCGCGTTCTGATAATTTTTTGAACTAGTACAAGCGTTTCCATCTCCACGCCATTCTTCAGCACTTTTACCTTCAATTTCTTTCGGCATATTTATTAACCTCACAAAAATCAATTTTCTATTACTTTAATACATTTTACTTGACTTTTCACGAGAAGTTGTATATGATTTAGTTACATTTAGTTATAAAAATAGTAAAATAAAAAAATTTAAAGTTTTTTTTATTTCTAAATAGCTCGGATTTGATCCAAGCTTTTACCTACCTTTGAGTCGCAACACTGAGAATCATTTCAGCAACTCGATCATTATAGCTTTCGATATCCTCAAAACCCTCTATCTGCTCTGCGCACACCGTAAAAAACTCCTTGATATTAATCTTACGCTTCCCAAAAAATTCCGTGATCTCCTCTTTAATCTTCTCAACCTTTTTCCCAATATCCCCCTCGATTAAATCCATCTTGTTTATACACACATAGATGTTATCCGGAAAAAAACGTACGTCATTGAAAAAATGGAATTGCTCACTTACCTCTCGATCACATGAAAACGCAGCAATTATCTGCGTGGCTATACGGGATATCGTTATGATGCCCATCCTAATAACTGATCTACTAGAATCGCCGCCTGGACTGAATATCGTATGAGCTTTCTGGGATTCATCTTCGCGAAAAACAACTCGGTTGGGATGGATTGTTTTGGTTTCTTTTTCATTTCGGGCATCTTCTTTTGATCCGCTTGGGATAGTAGCTTCACCGCTGAAGTCTGTTTTTACGATGGTGCACTTCATTCCTCCTTCTACATTCTCAATATCGCCTTTATTTAAATACTTGACAAAGAGCCGCAGTAGACTCGTTTTACCGGTGGAGATATCGCCCAGAATTCCGAGGTTCACCATTAGATACCCCCCTCCAGTAGTTTATTTAACAATAATTCATAATCTCCTATGAGAAATTGCTCGAGATATGCGTTATTGTGGCAATGAATAAGTGCGACCATTACTTCCTTTAAAGTTTTCGCGCCTTTGGCATATTTTAATAGATTTTCTGGGGTGCCGTCCGCTTCAAAGTCTTTAACTTTCTTCTCGAACCCGATTGATTTTCTTTCCGGTAACGAGTTAAAGAATCCAAAAGCGGAATATCCTTGGTATTGAAAGAATAAGAAGAATCTTGACTTAATAGAAGAGATAATCCTTGTAAGGTAAACTGAAGGATAGATCTCGCCCAGGGTGAGGTCATCATCCTGTTGTATTACGAAGTATGGGGAAATTGGGGAGACTTGGTTTCCATACATTTCTTTGGGAGGCAATGAAATGAAGGGTAATTTTTCCTCGACTATTGTCCATAAGTCTTCTCTTTTTTTTTCGAGCAAGATTTCTTTTATCTCGTCATACGCAAAGTAGAAATCTGATTGAAGAGATAATAACGAGCTTAAATAGACGGACAATGACGCGAAGGTAGCTTCCAGCAAGGGTTGTCTACCACCTTTATCAGACGGTTTTACGGCGCCTTTCCATGCCCTTAATGCAGAATAGGCAAAACCTTTGACATCGAAAAATTGACCTGAGAGGAAGATAAAAGATGGGGCATCTTTCTCTCCTGCTGAAAGAAATTGCATTGCCTTTTTAATCAATGCCTCTTCTAAATTCTCATCTTTGAATTTAGAGTGTAATTCAGGCATTTGAAGCCATGATTTTTTTTTTTTCGCCACTACTAGTTCCACTCCATTATTACTATTAATTTAAGAGTTGCTTAAAATTATTAATTTTTTGTATTTTAATTAAACAAAGTAATATCTTAATATATTTTTATGTAAAAATAAATTACAATTAGAGTTCTATATTTATTTATTAAATTTTCTTGCATTTCTAAATATTATAATAATAGCTGCCTTAGTTTTGTTACAATGAGATCAAAATCTTTTATTGATTTAATGTTGAGAATTTCAATGTTTTCAATTATGTTCGAATCCTTGTAATGCCTATAGTTTACTTCCAATTCAGGATTTTTATCTTTTATAGGGAGTAAAGCTTCTCTGACAAATATACCGATAAAATTCTCGGATGTTTCTGTTATATTTCTTACTTCTGGTTCAATAAATTTTATATCAATCATATTGGAATCAATGAAATTTAAGATACATAAAAGATTGTCATCTTCTGAGAATATTTTGCTTTTAATTTTTGTTCCTTTAGCATTATCGTCTGAAATTTCTTCTTGAAAATATTCTTCGATGGGTAGGTCAGATTTTTCCAATTTATTCTTAGCTTTTTGATACAATTCATCCGCACTATGAAAAGATTGGATTGAAATAATCGAATTAAGGTAATTTAAAACATCTTTTAAATCTGCCATCTCTTGTTGTAATTCCTCAATTTGTTCATTTTTCTTATAATATATATTCTGAATTGTACTCAGTATTTCACTTAATTTTTCCAGAGAAATTTTTTTTTCGTTATCGTCCATTGAAGGCATATATGTTTTAATAGAAATTAAATATATTTATATTAATTCTATTTATAAATATAGATCCTTGACAAGTTAAGTAATTTTTTTGGGGAAAATAAAATGGACTCAATGATAATTACACCAAAATCTTCTGATCCCGAAGTTCAGTTATTAACAAGGGAATTAAAGAATAGAGGATATAAAGTGAAATACTTTACACCATCATCTATTAAAGTGAAAGTTAATATAAGCAAATTTGGAGATTACTTTAAAAATCTAGAGCCCAAACGAATTCTCGTAAGAGGATTTGGGATGAATGTCCCTCAAAAAATCTTTTTTAGACTTGATATATTGAGAGCTATTGAAGAGTATGGCATAAGGTTGATTAATTCGAGAGAATCCTTAGAATTGGCAAGTGATAAATTCTTAACTTCAGTATTTTTAGAAAGATACAATATCCCTACACCTAAAACAGTAATATGTGAAAATCCTCACGATGCTTTAGAAATGTATGAAGAACTAGGTAGTGACGTTGTAATAAAACCTTTGTTTGGGTCTAAGGGGATAGGGATTTCTCGATTGAACGACAAAGGACTTGCGGAAAATGTAATAATTTCTCTAGGCCAATTAAATAAAATCTTCTATTTACAAGAGTTTATTGAACATAATAATCGTGATATCCGAATATTGGTTATAGGTAATAAAGCAGTTGCAGGTATGTTTAGAGTAAGTGATAGTTGGAAAACGAACGTTCACGCAGGCGCTCATGTGGAACCTATTGAACTAAATAAGGAGTTAAAAACACTAGCGGTTAAAGCAGCACAAGTTGTTAAGACCGAAATAGCGGGAGTTGATATTGTAGAAAGCGAAAACGGTTATCTCGTATTAGAAGTTAATTCAATTCCCGGTTTTACAGCGTTACAGCAGGTTACGGACTTTAATATTCCAGAACGGATAATAGCATATTTCTTGGAAAGCTAAAAATAAAAAAAGAATTTGATTTGTTTTCTTAACAAACCCTACGGCGAAGAAGTTTAAAAGCAATACATGTACCAAATCCTTGTTTGTAAGCAAGTTCAATCCAAAGCATCGCAAGTGGTTCAATAAGTCTAGCATTTTTAAGAGGACCAACGTCAATTACATCGAACCCTAATTGAATACCTAAGTCTTTTACTATTGATTTCGCTTGAAGATCATTTCCACAGATGAACGTACTAGCTTTTTGTTCTTTTAATTTCTCATCAATTAAATTTTCTGCTCCAAGCGTATTGAAGGCCTTAACAACTTTAGCACCTTTTGCCCATTCTGCTATTTTTTCTGCAGCTGAGATTGTATGACCTATTAATAGACCTCCCAATTTTGGAGCTACGGCATTTGTACAATCTATCAAGATTTTTCCTTCGAGATTTCCCACTACCTCAATAGATTCTTGAACTGCTGACCATGGGACTGCGAGTACTAAAACGTCACTAAACTCCACTGCTTCACTATAAGTTCCTCCCTTTGCATTATTCCCAACAACGTCTTCTATGTTTTTAGCCCTGATAGGATCTCGTGAGCCAAAAAATATTTCATTTCCGTGTTCAGCCCAAATTTTACCCAAATTCGTTCCCATACTTCCAGTACCAATAATTCCAATTTTCAATTTTATTGACCTCTATTTTTTATAGTACTTTTTTTTTATCAAGATTGTTTTCTTCTTTTTCCTATTTTAATATTGAATCGACGCTTAAATATTTTTTTCCAAATAATTTTAATTAATGAAGATTTTATTGAAAAATAAAGAATTATGAAACAATTAATAGAATAGATTTAAATTTATATTCTATTACTTTATTAAAAAGGAATGTTAAATTTTCATTTAACAATTTTTATTTAACAATTTTAAAAAAGGTGTAATAAATTGGGAAAATTCAAAGATAAAATTAAAAGTGCTGGTAGTAAAGTAAAGAGTGGCGCTAAAAAAGTCGGTAAAAAAGTTGCTAAGAAAGGAGCAAAAGAAGGCGTAAAAGAAGGCGTTAAAAAAGCCGAACCCGCACCCACAGCAGAATAAATTTAAAGGGAATTTCAAAGTAATTATTAATCTGAAATCCATTTAAAATAATAAAATAAATATTTTTTTTTCTCTTTATATTAAAAATTTAGAAAAATAACCATTTTCTTTAATTCAAAAAGCATTTCTGTTTATTTCTATAAATTTTAAATAAAATTTTCATTAAATGCTTTAATGAGAAAATTATGGAAATATCTGCTGATTTTAACTTTATGTGTTTTAAGCAGTATTACGCTTAGTTATTATTTCGTAAATAAAATAACATTTGGCCTAAATCGAGATGAGCTGGGTTGGATAAGAATAAGTGCTATTATTTTACTTAACATAACATTTTGTAGTCTTATTTTTTTACTAGAGATTGATTATTTTAAAAAAGCTCTTGCGTATTTACTAATGTTTGTAGTTATACTCTGGGTTTTCGTGCTTTATTTTAATTTAGCATCATTATCAAATCGATTTTGGGAATATTGGGAGATTGTCATTTTCATAACCTCTTCTATGATTTCTCCTGGAATAATTGTTTATATTATACACTATATTAAAAAGAGCACTTCACGATTCGAGGAATCTAAAATCTTTGGGATTTATCACCTTCATGAAGGATTCATTGGGATTATTTTTATTATTTTAGCGATATTTTTTTTATGGCTCCGTTCAACACTACTTTTTTTAGCAGGCCCCTATTTCATGAGATATAGTATTATTCTCTTGTTAACCCAAATTTTATCGTTTCTGTTTTTATATTTAGGGAGTTTTTTCTTTTTTAGAGATTGGGACGATATTATTCAATTAAATTTTGTTGAAAAAAAGGAAAATTCAGAGAAAATAAAGAAAAATCAATCTACAGTATTTAATCACATTACTCAAGCTGATCTTCATTTTTTTGAATATCCAAAAATAATAATATATCCTTTTGGTATATTACTAACCATTTTTTCATTAAATACAATTATTTATGGAACCAGTTTTTTACCACTGGATAGGATTAATATAAATAATGAATTTGTGATTTATTTGGGGTATTTTATTAGTTTCATAGCTGGTGGAATAATAGGAAGAGATTGGTATAGAATTTTCAAAAAATTTTATCCCGAAGCTTATCAAGAAATCGAAACTATCATTAATAAAGTGAAGAATGACATTAGATCCCCAGCAAATTTAGACTAAATTCATTTTTAAGAATTCCATATATTTTTTGCATCGGTAATCCAATAACATTTGATATTGATCCATTGACAGAATCAATAAACAAACTAGCTCTCTCTCTAATTGAATAAGCTCCAGCTCTTCCTTTCCATTCCTCTGATTTAATATAATCTCTGATATCATTCTCCGATAAGTTCAAAAATTTAACAGCAGTAATATCATAATCAACAATTATTTTAGGTTTGTTGGTATCGGTGATTGCAAATCCGGTAATCAAATTATGAGTAGTATTGGATAATTTTTTTAAAATTTCAAAAGCAATGTTTTCATTCTTAGCCTTCCCAATGATTTCATTATTAAGTTCTACTATTGTATCTGCAGCGACAATGATCGCATCTGTATTGTTGGAATTTAAAATTAATTTAGCAGATAATGCTTTTTCTTTTGCCAATTTCTTAACCAATTGAATTGGGTCATAAATTTCTTTTTTAAATTGTTCCTCATCCACATTTGTTTCTAAAACTTCAAAATTTATCTTCGCAAGATTAAATAATTTTCTCCGATCTAAAGATTTTGAGGCTAAAACAATGCGTCTCATATATTTATCATACAAAGTACTTTTTTAAGCAATTATAAATTAGTAAATTTAAGTTATTATTCCTAAACTTAAAATCTCAATCTTATAAATTAAACAAACGATTTATTAATTCAAATGTTTCTAAATTTTTTTTATATATGGTTCTTAATATTGGTAGTATCCTATTTTATTATTTTTTTCGGATATATGTATTTTTCTTTAAAATCCGATATAATTAATAATCTTATAGGATTAGGGGCAGTGTTCTTTGTTTTAGTAAATGTACTTGTATTATTAATGCTAATGATTCAGGATAAAGATATTCGCGTTTATTTATTACCACTTTTTACATATACTCTGGTGCTACCTATTGTTTTAATTGTTATCTCTATAGTATTTTCAGCCGCAATTTTGAAATTGTATAATTATATTACTAAAGACAAGGATATTATAAAATTAAATGAGAGAATAGAAGAGAGAATAAAAGGAAGAAGTAGGTTAAGAGTAGATATTTATCGAAAAACTAGTCATGTTTTAATTTTTATTGGTGTACTGGTTTTATGGTATATTAGTTATTCTATGACAAAAGCCTATAACGAAGAGAATGATATTAAGGAAGAAATTAAACATGATCCTGATAACACAAATATGCTTTATTCTTATTTAAGATTATTAACTAAACCAAACTCAATTGAAAATGTTATGCTGAGTATGCAGTGGTTGTATTACGTCATATTTTTCGTCTTCTATATTCTTAGTTTAGTTATGATTGCTAATGAATTTACTCGTAAATCAAAGCATCTAGCTTTTCCCTTAAATTCATTACCAAATTTAATAATATCTGAACAAGAAAAACGATCATATGGGACTTATCTATATTTTTGCATAGGAAATATGTTTGCAGCTTTTATTTGTCCACCTATGGTGTTTTTCGCTATTTTAGGGATGAGTTCAATAGGTGATTTAATGACAAGTCAGATTGGTATAAGATACGGTAAGCACCATATATCATGGAATCGAGATAAAACTTGGGAAGGTAGTTTAGCAGGAGTAATAACTAGTTTTATAATCTGCTTTATATTCATTGGTCCTCTCTATAGTGTAATTTTAACCGTTGTATTTTTAATAGTTGATATTATAACTAATAAACCTTTTAAGAGTACAGATAATTTGCTAATTCCTATTGGAACCGCAATTACTTTTGTCCTTGTAAGGTTTTACACGGATATAGATTATTTTTCAATATTATTAGAACTATTTATGAGATGATATTAAGATAAATATCATCAATTTTTTGCCCGTTATGGTTTTATTTTATTGTTTTGCGTTAATGATGTTTATCCATATAGTTAAAACTTGGAATTCAGATAAAAAACCAATTTCAAAAAAGGTTAATGAAGTTGTATACGCGTTATTAACAATTGCGTTTGGAATCTATTACCCATTTTTATTATTAAAATTCGGTAGCGAAAAGAAGGGTGTATATTTACCAAATACATTGGACGAATTTACATTTTTAGGAAACATTTTTATTGTCGGAGTTATGGTATGCATATTTGGTTGGGCTATATCCGCAAAAATTAGAACTATTAGAAATCCAGAATTATTAAAAGAGAAGAACAATTATGAAAAGTTTTGCGAGAATTTTTTGAAAGAATATATGGAAAGGAGTAAATTTAAGCGAAAAATCACCCATATTCTCCCTGGAGCAATAGTTGGACTATGTGTTGCCATTTTCTATTTTTTCTTCCGCAATATTTTAGGAGATGAATGGATTAATTATGCGTTATTCACTATAGTTATTATCGGCGTAGACTTTGCTTTAACATTTATAACAGAAGATCTAATAAGATTATTTGATTTCAGTTACATGCCCCCAAATGCTATAAGAATGTGCAATGCAGGTTTGTATCCAGACGAGTTAGATACATTTTCTAGCACAGCAGTTATGGTCTTTGCCTTTGGTCCATTTATTTTCTTTTGCTTCCCGATCCTTTTTATAGTTATTCTTATAACGTCTGTAGCAGATGCTATGGCTACCATATTTAGCATCTTATTATCAGGGGCAAACCATAAAAAACACCATTTTCCAAAAAATACTGATAAATCTGTTGAAGGATATTTTGGAGGATTTATCTTTAGTTTTATCTCAACATTAATTGCGATTACTTTTTCTAATTACGTTAGTCTATCAGATTGGTCAATGGAAGTTATGATTTTTATAGCTTTCGTCCTTTCAATCATATTTGTATTGATTGATATTATGACAAGTAAAATTAAACTTCAGGATAATTATCTAAATCCTTTAATTATTGGATTTATTTTGATTTTAATTCTAGTAAGTTTGAATATCTCTGTTGTGTGAGTACAATTCCAAGTGATCTAAATAATCTTTTACATTGATGGGAACCATAAAGTGAAAATTTTTAATCTAGATTTAATTTAGTTAATAGGCTAGATCAAAAATGAATGATTCCGGAACAAAAGCTGTTTATAGATTTACAAACTCAGAATTTTTAGAAACGTCAGAGGATTTTATCTACCATTTTTATATTGTATCTGGGATTATCGAAGCGTTGTGGATAAGGGAAATGGAAAAGCCTGTAAAATGTAATATAGAGAAAATATCTACTTCTAATAATAAAGAAGATTCATATTTTGAAATGTCAATTGAAATATTGTAAAAGAAAGACTACTTTTTAAAATACTGAGAAATAATAATTAAATTATCCCCCAAAAAATATATAGATAAAAGAGAGATCATCCCCTTCTTTTAGAATCGTATCTAAAAAACCTTCATAACGAAAACTCCTTCCGTTAATAATAATTGAGAGCATTTTATGTAATTCACCTTCTTTTTTTTTGTCCCAAACGAGTTCATGAAATTCTTCGCCATATTTTTCTTGAAGACTTTTAATTAATTGGATTAACGTTAATTCTTTTTCAACTTTTAGAATTTCATTAAATGTTTTGGTTAGCATTGAAAATGGTGGCTCATAATGAATTTTTACTGAGATCATTTTTATTCCCTATCACTTTTTTTTTGTTTTCCTTGAGATATAAGTAGTAAAAAAAATATAAAATTTTACTGTTAAAATTATAAAAAAAGGGGATTAATTTTTATTTTGAATAAGTAATTTATAAAATTCGATCTGATCTGACTTTATTAAATTTTTAATAAATAAAAATTTATAAACTAACACTCTGTTCGAAATTAATCAGTTTTGGTTCATTTAATACATAATATGCTTTTAGCCCAAAAGTTTCGTATTTTTCCTACTCATGAACAAGAAACAGTATTATGGGATTTAGCAGAAAAATGTAGATTAATTTATAATTTTGCGTTAGAAGAAAGAAAAGAAAATTGGAAGCAGAATAAAAAAAAAAGTGAGGAAGAAAAACACTATATTGGCTATACAGAGCAACAAAATAACTTACCTTACCTAAAAAAGAAATATCCAGACTATTTATGGGTATATTCGAAAGTTCTCCAAATGACTTTGAGAAAACTTGACGACGCCTATAAATCTTTTTTTACTAAATGGAGGAATGGAGATATTACAGCCCGTCCACCGAAATTTAAAGGAAAAAAATATTTTACCACCCTTTGCTACAATCAAAGTGGTTTTAAAATCGAAAAAGATAAGATTAAGTTTTCACATAAACATCCTTCAAAAATCCCCTTAGTTTTTCGTCTCAAATATCCGTATTATTACGAAAATAATAAAATTAAACAAGTAGATTTATTTTTAGATTCACAAAAGCGTTGGTTTATTTCAATTAATTACGAACTTTCATTACCTAAATATAAAGACAATGGATTATATCAGGCAATTGATTTAGGAATAACTAATCTTGTTTCAGCAGTAAATTTAGATTTTAAATTCATTCAAGTTAAAAATCGAAGAGCAGACCTTTATTGGAGAAAAAAAATCAAAGAAGTTCAGTCAAAACGAGACCATTGTAAAAAATATAGTCATAGATGGTATAGATATACTGAGAAACTCAATAAAATGAAGCGAAAATGTGCAAATCAAATGCGTGATTATCAGCATAAAATTTCCAAGAAAGTTGTTTCGAATACAAAAGCAAATACTATTATAATTGGAGATTTAAGTGCAAAAAAAATGGCTAAAAAGAAAAAAGGGACGGGAAGTTCATTAAAAAATAAAATTAATAAAACATTGAACCATTCTATACATAATACGGGTTCTTTAGGACGATTTTCCGAGTTCTTAACCTACAAAGCTAATCTTGTAGGTAAAAGAGTAATAAGAACTGATGAGTCGTTCACCTCCCAAGATTGCTGTATGTGTGGAAAAAGAGTGAAAAGAAAGCTATATGAAAGGATTATCAATTGTGAATGTGGAAATCATATGGACAGAGACCTTAATTCCGCTGTTAACATTATGCTGAATTTTTTGCATAATAGATATGGATTTGATTTCCTATCGCATCAACCCTCTTTGAATGAGGAATCCTTCCTTAATCGGTTGGATTTGCTACGAAACACAGCCCTATCGTCGCTACTTGCGGGAGATAGAGGACTCGTAGTGAAGGTGAAAAATACCTAATTATAAATTCTAAGTTATTTTTACCTATGTTCAACAAATAAATTATAAAGGAGTCGAAGTTATTAAGAAATTAGAATTTGGAGATGAGTGATTAAAATGGCTAAGGTTTTTTTTATTTCAAAAGAAAATGTTCGAGATGCGTGGTTATCCGCAGTTGTTCAAGTGCTTTATAATGGAGATGATATTAAAACAGAATATGATAAACTTGAAGATCTACCATCTAAGGATGCAACGGTGTTAATTGAAATTAAGAAACCTATGAGTAATCCAATAAAGCGTGGGGATAAGATAGTTAAAATAAAGTCAAAATATGGAAATTCTTTCGAAATATATGGAAACATGGCAGATACTTATCTAATAGGTTCCATTCAGAGTGGGTATATTGAAGAAATCATGGAAGGTGTAAATGATCACTATATATGGGATTCAGGAGTTAGTTTTCCCTATTCCTATCATGATAGAATTTTTAATTACGCGCCTTATTCACTTGAAGACACCATCAATGCACAATATGATCTTGAATATGTCGATAATGAGTTTGTAAAAAACCATGAAAAGCTAAAGAATATGAAAAAAATTGAGAGTACAGAAGATTCAGATATTTGGAAACTGAAAAACGGTGTTGAATTTGATCTTGGTAAAGAGATTTCCGAGCAAATTGGAGTGGGTAAACTCCCAATAGGTATTTTTAATTTCCCAAGAATAAACCAAATAGAATATATTATAGAAAAATTGAAAGAAATGCCCTATTCCCGTAGAGCACAAGCAATTACTTGGAGACCTCTTGTTGATCCCTATCATGACGACCCTCCATGCCTTCAGAGAATTTTTATGAGAATAAAGGAAGGAAAGCTAATGATGCAAACTACATGGCGAAGTCGGGATCTATTCCGAGCATGGGAAGCAAATGTGAACGGAATGATTAGAATTCAAAAATATGTCGCGGATGAGCTTGGAGTAGAAATGGGACATTATATAGATTTTAGTAATTCATTACATATCTACGGAAATACTATTGCAGAGGTAAAGGATATATTGAATCGAATGAAAATTAAAGGAGAAACCTTTCCTGATGAAGTTATTGAATTAATGAATAAAAATGAGAATTAAATTAACATAAAAATAAAAAAAAGATTGTTAAGAATTTTATAGGATTCCAAGTTCTTTTAGCTTTTCTTCTGTTGGTCGACCAGTTTCCCAATCCCAACCGCGTGCTTCATAATAATTTTTTAAATTTTGATCAATGTTTATAACTACATCTGCTGTTCTTCCGGAAGTTAAAGGCTCTAATACAAATTTAGGTAATCTATCATCTTGTCGAGTTAATCCTAAATTACAACTTATAACTCTCTTAATATTGTTAATCCGTTCCCCTACAGCTACAAAAGAATTTTTGTCATAACCATGACCTGTTGCAGCATTAATATAGTCAATCATTCTTTGAAAATTGGGACTTGGAAAAGTACAATTTATAGCAGAATCGTCAATCGCCCTAAGATTTTGTAGATTAGCAACCCCTTTCTCTCTTTTTGTGATGTCAAACCTACTATTACCAGCCTTTATTTTTAACCTTTTGTCGGCGATACCCCCACCTTCAGCAGTATACCAATCACATCTAACATGATGTGCGCCTATACTAGTAGTAGCATATCCTAAAGCCATACCTGCATAAGCTCTCGGATCATGCATTGGAATTTCTAAGCCTTTTACATGAGCTGCCAGTTCTGGATCAACCCCTAATTCTTTTGCCATGATACGGGTACCTTCAGCAAGTAGGTTACCTATGCCCTCTCTTTTAGAAATTTTATCGACCAACTTTAATACTAAGTCACCGTTTCCCCATTTGATTTCCTCAATCTTTGTATCGCCAAGTTGTTGTTTTATTTTGTCAACGCCTAAATTATTTTCCACTAAGTATATTAAAAAGGCAATGCTTACACCTGCCGAAATTACATCTATACCTTGGACGTTACCTGCATGGTGAGATAAAATCACTTTTAATGAATCATGCACACCACATAAAGGCCCAAAGGCAACCACTGATTCATATTCCGGGCCATCTACTTTTATTTCCTTGCCATTATCTTCTACAATTGTTGTTTTTCCGCATTTCATTGTACACCCAGCACAACCATAGTTCATAACTACATATTTCTCCTTTAAAACTTTTTCCGTTAATTTTTCCGCAAAAAATTCCGTTGTAGTAAAGTAGTATGCGGGTGTATCGCCTATTGCCAATCCCATATCTAAATAGCCGTTCGTTCCATATAATCCCATCAAGTGGTGCATCATACCCGCCATAGGGCTTTCATTCCTTTCATCCTCTTCTTCTTTTATAATTCCACGCATAATTGCCTTACCTTCATCTGAGACTTGGATTTTATTTGTTCCATGAATTGCTAAAGCTTTTAAGTTTTTTGATCCCATGATAGCGCCAATACCGCACCTTCCAGCAGCTCTACCTTCGTCGTTAAGAACAGCTGCATATTTAACTAGATTTTCACCGCCCGGTCCTATGGTTGACACTCTGGCATTTTCATTTTTTAGTTCGCTTTTTATGAGTACTTGAGTTTCGTAAGTATCTTTGCCCCACACATTGCTGGCATCTTTGAACTCAAAAGTTCCATCATGGACATACAAGTATGTCGGAGATTTGGCTTTTCCAGTAATAACTATCGCATCAAATCCGCTGTTACGTAAAGAAATACAAAAGAAACCTCCAGAAGTAGCTTCCCCCCAAATTCCAGTTTGGGGAGATATTCCTGTTACGACATATCTTCCCGAAGATGGTCTCATTGTTCCTGTTATAGGACCAGTAGCAAAAATTACGGGATTTATATCCGAAAATGGATCCTTCTTTAAAGTTTCATAATCTGCTTCGGATAGTAAATCATATGTAAGTTTAGCGCCTAGTCCAGCTCCTCCAAGATAATCTTTTGCTATTTGAGGATCTAATTCTTTTATATCAACTTTTTGCTCGCTTAAATTCACATAAGCAATTTTCCCATTATAACCTATCAATTCACTCATTTTTTTTTCCCTCTAAGATTATTTTATTAAAAATCAACATCTTTACCATCCCAGGCATATTCAAATATTTTTGCGATCTGCTTTCTACTAAGTGGACGCGAAGAAATAAGATTTGATACATCCTTATCAGCATAATCTATAGCATAGTCCAACTTATTACGATATTCATCTTCAGTTATTACAGGATTCTTTAGCTCCTTGACGCATACTGGCCCATCTACAGAATGGATGAAGTCTTTAATTGCTTGAAGAATAATCTGCAGATCTTTTTCTCTATCATCACCTGTTAATACTATACCAAATGAACGTGCTAAACCTTGCCATCTATCTAAGATTTTTGCTTGAAATGCTACACTATAGGGTAAAAATAAACCGACTGAAACTCCATGATGGACCTTATATACCTTTCCAAAAGCATGCCCTAATCCATGATCAATTCCTGCCGTAGAGTTACCAAATCCAATACCTGCGGTTGTGGCAGCCATTTGCATATGAGCACGAGCTTCCATATCTTTTGCACCATATTTCACGGCACGTGGAAGATACTTCATTGTTTCTTCTATAGCTGTCAAATTTATAGCATCAATAAGCGGACTTCCAAAATTAGAAACGTATGACCCTACAGAATGAGCAAATGCATCTAGACCGGTGCCCATAGTTAAAAATGGTGGCATATCTTTTACGAAGTAGGGATCTAAGATAGCAATATCTGGAAGAGTATCGGGGCACATAACTACTACTTTTTGGGGAGGTTCTACAAGATTATTCGTGACTACTGAAACTGCCGTAGCTTCGGAACCCGTTCCAGATGTAGTAGGAATTGCAATAAAATATTTAAATCTTTTGCGTAATCCTATTGATGGATCCATTGGCAAAATCAAGAAGAGATTTAGATTCGGTCTATCATATTTGATTAAGACGCACTTTGCTGTGTCCATTACACTTCCACCACCAATAGCAAAAACAACTATTGGTTTGAATTCTTCGCAGGCTTTCACACCTTCATCAAGTGTCTGAACGGGTACTTCTGGACGCGCACCAGACCAGACTCTATATTCAAAGCCCACACGTTCTAAAGATTCTCCAACTCGTTTGGCATATTTTTCAGTAAAGTCATCTGTAATGAGTAAAGCTCTCTTTTCACTATCCTCAAGCATGGCATTTAACCATGCAGCTGTTGTAATAAGAGCTGTTTCACCTTTAAATATTTTCGGAACGGAGAAACTAGATGAAATCCCTCTCACAGCTTTTCCAGTCATCATAGGTAAAAGACCTCTAATATAATCAATCTCATACCACATTGGTTGTTCTTTAACCATTCAAATTTTCACCTTTTTTAGTAAAATTTAGAATTTTTATTTAAAAATTTGTTAAGCATATATTATCTCAGTAAATATTTATAATTTAAGAATTAACAATAGAAATGTTATAATACTAGAAATTTAAGAAATTAAAAAAAAAATAAGTTTTGTAATGATTTTTATTGAATACCAAGTTCTTTTAGCTTTTCTTCCGTTGGTCTTCCCGTTTCCCAGTCCCAACCACGTTCTTTATAATATCTTTCTAAATTTCCATCAAGATTGATCATTACATCAGCTGTTCTCCCTGAATTTAACGGCTTTAAAACAATATTAGGTAGTTTATCATCTTGTCTTGTTATTCCAAGATTACAACTAATGACTCTTTTAATATTGTTAATACGTTCTCCAATACGGACAAAAGATTTTTTATTGTAATCAAATCCAGTTACAGCATTGACATATTTGACTACATGCTCAACATTGGGATTAGGGAAAGTACAATTTATAGCAGAATCATCTATAGCTCTGAGATTTTGTAAATTGGCAACTCCTTTTTCTCTTTTAGAAATGTCAAACCTGTCTGTACCAGTTTTTATTTTTAGTAAAGCATCAGAAAGGCCTCCAGATTCGATAGTATACCAATCGCATCTAACGTGATGTGCTCCTATACTAGTAGTGGCATAACCTAGGGCCATACCTGCGAAGGCTCTTGGATCATGCATAGGAATTTCTAAACCCTTTACGTGAGCAGCTAGTTCTGGATCAATATCTAATTCTTTTGCCATGATTCGGGTACCTTCAGCAAGTAGATTACCTATACCTTCTCTTTTAGAAATTTTATCTACCAATTTTAGTACTAAATCTCCGTTTCCCCATTTAATATCCTCAATATTTATGTCACCCAGTTGTTGTTTTATTTTTTCAATAGCGAGATTATTTTCCACCAAATAAATCAAGAATGCTATACTGACTCCCGCTGAAATTGTATCTAAACCCAAAACATTGCATAAATGATGTGATAAAATCACTTCTTTTGAATCAGAAACACCACATAACGGACCAAAGGCAGCAACAGATTCATATTCAGGGCCGTCTACTTTTATTTCCTCGCCATTATCTTCCACTATCGTTGTTTTTCCACATTTCATTGTACAACCAGCGCATCCATAATTCATAACGATGTAATCTTCTTTTATACTCTTCCCTATTAATTTTTCTGCCATAAATTCCGTTTCAGTAAAATAATATGCTGGTGTATCGCCTATTGCCATTCCCATATCTAAATAGCCATTCGTTCCATATAATCCCATTAAGTTATGTGTTATAGCCACCATAGGATTCTTTTTCCTCTCATATTCCTCTTGTTTTATTAATTCACGCATGACATCCTTACTTGTATCTGGGATGCTAATTTTACTAGTTCCATGAATTGCTAAAGCTTTTAAGTTTTTAGATCCCATCAGAGCACCCATACCACATCTTCCTGCAGCTCTTCCTTCATCATTAAGAATTGCGGCATATTTAACTAGATTTTCCCCACCGGGCCCTATTGTTGAAACTCTTACTTTATCATTTTGTAGTTCACTTTTTATAAGTACTTGAGTTTCATAGATATCTTTGCCCCAAACATTGCTGGCATCTTTAAATTCAAAAGTTCCATCGTGGACGTATAAATAGGTAGGAGATTTGGCTTTTCCAGTAATAACTATCGCATCAAATCCACTATTACGTAAGGAAATACAAAAGAAACCTCCAGAAGTAGCTTCCCCCCAAATTCCGGTTTGGGGAGATATTCCAGTTACCACATATCTTCCCGAAGATGGCCTCATCGTTCCTGTTATAGGGCCAGTAGAAAAAATTAGTGGATTGTTATCTGAAAATGGATCCTTCCTTAAAGCGTCATAATCTGCATCTGATAATAAATCATAGGTAAGTTTAGCACTTAATCCAGCCCCTCCGAGATAATCTTTTGCTATCTGAGGATCCAGTTCTTTTATATCAACCTTTTGCTCGCTTAAATTTACGTAAGCAATTTTCCCATTATAACCAATCAGTTTTTCACTCATTTTTTTATCACTCTAAGTTTGTTTTATTAAAAATCTATAATTTTTCCATCCCATGCATATTCAAATATTTTTTTGATATGCTTTTTAATAAGCGGTCGAGAAGAACCAAGACTAGCTGGTTGGTTATCGGCATATTCAGTAGCAAGATCAAGTTTTTCAAAATATTCTTCTTTGGATATTACAGGATTCTTTAAATCCTTTATACATGTAAAGCCCCCCACAGAATGGATAAATTCTTTTACCGCTTGAAGAAAATCATTTAAACTTTTTTCTCTATTGTCAGTAGTTAATTCAACTTTAAAAATTGGAGCTAGATCTTTCCACCTATTAAGAATTTTTGCTTGAAAAGCTAAACCATATATTAATAACAAAGAAACTGAAACTCCATGGTGTACGTTATATACTTTTCCAAATGCATGTCCTAAACCATGGTCTACCCCCTGACCTATTGTAGAATTGCCAAATCCTATTCCCGCCATCGTTGCTGCTAATTGCATATGAGAACGGGCTTCCATATCTTTTACACCATATTTTACAGCACGGGGAAGGTATTTTACAATTTCTTTTATAGCTCCTATATTTATTGCATCAGTAAGCGGGGAACCCACGTTTGAGACATATGCACCCATCGAATGAGCAAATGCATCTAGACCAGTGCCCATTGTTAAAAAAGGTGGCATATCTTTTACAAAATATGTGTCCAATATTGCAATATCTGGAAGTATATCTCCAATGACAACTGGTATTTTTTTGTCAGGTTCTCTTGATTCATCCGTCATCACTGAAACCGTAGTAACTTCAGAACCAGTTCCAGAAGTAGTAGGAATGGCAACAAAAAACCTAAATTTTTTACGTAATCCTATAGATGGAGCAAGAGGTATCACCATGAATAGATTTTCATTAGGTTTATCATATTTAATTAACACCACTTTAGCTGTATCCATAACACTACCGCCACCAATAGCAATAATCACTCTTGGTTGATATTCTTCACAAACTTTTGCACCCTCTTCAATAGTATGATAGGGTACTTCTGGGAGTGCTCCTGACCACACTTTATATTCAATACCCACAATATCAAGAAATTCTCCGACCCTTTTAGCGAATCTTTCTGTAAAGGAATCAGTAATAATTAAAGCTCTCTTCTCATCACTCTCAAGTAAGGCGTCTAAATATTTCGTAGCATTAGTAAGACCTGCTTCACCACTATATATTCTCGGCACCAAAAAAGTAGATTGTATGCCCCCCATAGCTTTTGCTGTCAGCATAGGGACCATATTTCGAGCCATAGAATTTTCAAACCACGCATTAACCATTTTTTCTATTTTCACCTCAAAAAATTAGCATAATCTTTTTCAAATTTAAAAAAACTAAATTGGATTATACTAATAAGTTTTTGATTAATAGTATTCGAAAAACTATATAACTATTATCTCTGAAATTCATCTTAGAAAAAAAGTTTTCAATAAGTTGTTTTTAAAACATTCTATAGAGAAATAGAGATTAGTATTATGTAAAAATTAAGGGAAAAATTCTTTTAGTATTGAGGGAAATTTGATGTTCTAAGTCGTCACTTGGAATATTTTTAAATTTTGATATGGTATTCAATACCTTCTTAATCATTGCAGGGGTGCCTAATTCCCCGGAATATTTAACCGGCCCATCACTTTCTATAAGAAGATATTCTTTTTCAACCATTAATGCCACATTTTTGACAACAGGAGAATAACTAATAGCAGGTGTTATAGAAAAATAGTAACCTCGTTCTATGCCTAGTTTCAAAAAGGTTTCTGGACCAGAATACCAATGAATATTCACATTGGGAATATCATAACTCGGTAGGGTGTCAAAGACAATTTTTTCAGCTCCCTTGGTATGTAAATTTACGGGCATCTGCAGTTCTTGGGCAAGATCGAGCATTTTCTCAAAAATTTTTTTTTGTAGTGGATATAACTCGTTCTTCTTAATAAAATGATGATCAAGACCTATTTCACCAATTCCACAGATAACATCATGGTTTTTACGAATAAGGTTCACAACATCATCTAATTGACTTTCAATATTTTTATTCATTTTTACTTCTTCGGGGTGGATTCCGAGCATAGCATAGATTGAACGATAGCGATTAACTATTTCTAAAACTCTCTCTAAGCTGGTAGCACTCATCCCAACGC
>SDBS01001833.1_pt1 | contig 21434 bp, 34 predicted proteins | sample 2277091 | NCBI WGS metagenome assembly SDBS01 (sample SAMN10404972, study PRJNA504765) | marine sediment metagenome | isolation source: marine sediment core GS10_PC15, 163 cmbsf | place: Arctic Ocean: Southern Knipovich Ridge | collected 2010 | reverse complement strand
ATCGCTTCTCCTGGTCCTTCAGCTTATCGAGGTCCTGGCAGACCATCATCTCGGTCACGCGCCGAATCAGGTTGGGCGTCTGTCCGACGGGCAGGCTGGTAAAGGTCGGATCAGTGTAGCCAAACACGCCAAGGACACGAACGTTCTGGACACCCTCTGGGAAGACGACATCTCCGTGAGTACGAGCGAAGCTCGTAGACCGGGGAATATGGAATAGCTCCAGACGTGGATGGTTGCGGTCATCGGGCTGTCTAAGCTGCTCGGTGAGGTGTCGATTGAAAACGAGGATGTCATCAGCCTGAACGCTAATCTCCCCGGTGCTGAGCGGCCCAAAGTCGAGCGCAACCTCACCAATACCGATGATTGTATCGTCCAGGACGATCGCCGGATTTCTCCGACCATTGCGGCGCACGTTCTTCTGAATGGGGACGAACTGTCTCCCCGTGTAGCGTTCGACGAGCTCCGTGGCCAGGATGATCTTGAAGTAGAGATTCTCGTCATTGGCCATGGTCGTCGTAACACCCTCGTCCCGAAGCTTGTGGACAAAGGCGTAAGCCCGGGCCAGCGGATCAGAAACCGAGCCAGCCTTGAGAACCTCGAACTCCTGATCGTAGGTGAGCTCGTTCCCCGGATCGCTGGCCTGCTCGCGATACCAGCGCACGGTGGCCTTCCCGAGCTTCTGGGTAGTCGGAATCGTAATCGACGGGGCAAAAGTCCCAAGGGCCAATCGCTCCGTTATTAGGTTGATCGCAGTTTTGCCAACCGTGGAATTGCCATCCTTGTCGAAAATCTCGAAGAACGCCAGTGATGGGTCCTTGAGGGTATTAGGCTGATCGAACAGCGTATGGAGGACGAGCGCCGGCGCGCTTATGTCGGACGTGAATCCTAGTTCAAGAGCTCCCACGACACGAGTCTACCCCGAGCGCCCGCTCCTGGACCTGGGCTTCTTTGCTTTGGGCGCCTTGGACGCCGGCTTGTCCGGCAGCGTGATCGGCTCATCCCAGTCGTCGTCGGACTCCACCTCAGACTCGGGCTGATTCTCTGGGAGATCTGCCGTAGTGAGTGTTCCAGCCCCCCTGTCCTCCTTGACCGAGATCTTTGGAGGTGGAGCCGGTGCTTTGGTCTTTCGCTTTAGAGCGATCGAAACGTCTCGGAAAGCAGGAGGCGAACCTTCATTCCGGGGCTCAGACAGGATGCTGAGCAGATAGGCCGCCGTGGCCTTGTCTACGGCATAGGTCTTGCCAGCTTCGAAGACCTTCCCCTGGACGCACCAGCGACGAAGCTTGAAGCCCTTGCGCGGACGCCAGGGCTCCATCATGATTTTTTTCATCTCGGGCATAGGGGCTACCTTAGCCCAGTTTAGAACGCTACGACCAGCGCCTCGAACGTGATGCCACTGAGGTTGGTCGTGTCGGCCACCTCGGCCTGGGTCGAGAGGAGCTGCACGAGAAGCGTGTCGCTCGCCTGATCGTACAGAAGGCGATGGTCGCTCAAGTTCTGAGACAGAATCGCGAGAACCGTGACGGTTCCCCGCCCGAGCGCAGCCGAGACGAGCACAGCGATGCCAGTTGTGCCGCCCGTGGGGTAGCTGTCGTCCCCCACGATGGTGACACGCTCCATGATGACCGGGCCGCCCCGCTGGCCCGCGGCGACTTGTCGAGTGATTGCTCCGAGTGTCATGTCTGCTGCTCCTTAGAGATCCCTAGATTGAGGCTACCCGGGCGCCCTAGTTGGTCACGTTGATGGCCTTGACGACCGCGGTCTCCTCCTCGTACTTCGCGTCGAAGCGAAGCGAGGCCACGATGATGGTTGACCCCTCACGAACGAGGCGGTCCTCCTCCATCCTGATCCGACGCCAGAAGCCCAGGATCAGGTTGCGCGGATCGAGGAGCAAGATTTCGGTCTCGCTACCCGGAGAAAGAGTCTCGGGGAACTGGCCCACACCGTTGACCGGGATACCGCGCCAGCGGACAACCGCCTCCTGGTCGTGCTGCTTGTCGCCGAGTCCGGTCGCCCGATCGCCGAGCGAGTCGGCATAATCCTCGCGAGCGAGGATGGAGGTGTAAAACTGCATCCGGTTGCGCAGCCGGTGGAACTCGGAGGGCAGCGCCTTGATCATGTCACGAAGTACTGCCTTCGTGAGAGACGCCGCCGTGGCGTCCACGATGTTGGAGGCCGCCTGAACGAGCGCCCCGTCGAACTTCGCCAGGAACTGATCACCCGAGGAGGTGTCCCCGTTGATCGTGACCTCTTCGACGTCCACCCCTGCGCGCTCTCCGAGCGTCTGCATGATGGTTGTCTTGAGGCGACCGCTCTCGATGTTGTCCTCCAGGACCTCATCGGTGAACCGAGCTTCGGCCTTGAAGAGCTGAACATCCAGCTCGACCTTGGTGAGATCCGGCTCGACCCGGTCGGCGTCGGGCAACGCGACACCCTCATTGCCCGCACGCAGAACGCGCGAACCGAAGCGGATCTTTTCGACCAGCTCCTTCTGGGCGCGCAGTCCGCGCACCTGGGCATCCGCGGTCAAGACCGTCTCGTCGATCATGATGCGGATAAAGTTAGCGGCCTGGGCTGGCTGAAGAATTCCCGCCCCGGTTTCGAGATCGCCGGTCGTGAGATCCGCCTTCCGGAGGATGCTACGATTGTCGGTGATGGTTGCCTTGCTTCCCATTGGGTTCCTCCAGCCCGACTAGCGGGCAGCCTTCTGCATCCGTCGTTCGGCGTTTAGATCCTGCCAGTCGATGACTTTGTCGTCACCACCATCGCCTGAGACAGGATCGAGATCGAGCGCGTTCGAGGCGCCGCGACTCTTGCGCAGCTCGGCCAGCTCCTTGTGGCTGTTCTCGACCGCCTTGGCGAGCGTGCCGACGGTGTCGGCCAGCTTGTCGATTTTGTCGTCGGACGAGCTATTGTCGTCCTTTTTGGCATCGGCATTGCCTTTGCCGTCGTCGCCGTCGGCGTCGTCCGACTTCTTGGACTGGCCTTCGATCTTGTCGAGGCGACCGTCGATCCCGTCGAGTCGAGCGAGAATCTTGTTCGCTGCCTTCTCGGCATCGGTCTCGCCCTTGTCGCCGTCCTTGCCAGAATCGGCGCCTTTGTCGTCGTCCTTCTTGGAACCGACGAGTCCGACGTCGTCATCGCCGGGACCCGGCGAGTCATCGTCGAACGCTGAGAGGTCCACATTGTCCCTCTTCTTGAGCTTGCCGGTTCCGTCGTCCACGACTTCCGCGCCGGTTTTCGCCATCTGATTGCTCCGTTTCAGAATTAAGAATCTTCGCTTGTTAGCCGGACGATCGACTAGGGAAACTTCGTGGACACGGATGTCATGTAGACGGTTCGTGCCCTCACTCTTTGTCTCTTCGTCGTCATCCGGCCATGAGATGCCCACGCCGAACAGTCTCGGGCATCTGCGGCGAATTTGTCAAACTTACGACTCGTCAGGACGACGGATCGCGGAGCCGCCGATCGACAAACCACCCAACGCGCCGCTCTTCAGGCTCTCCCAGAGCTCGACATCAGGAACAAACAGGACAGCGATCCAGGAACCTTTCGCAACGGTCTCATCGCCAAGCGAAAAATCTTCTTTGGCCAGATAAGAGCCGAGAAGTGTTACGCGATCATTGATGGCGTCGCCGTCGTGCATGAGCTTGATGCGCTCGTGACTCTTCATGTAGTCAACTGCCGCCCGTTCGACCTCATCCACCGAATAGATGTCTTCCTGGGCGTCTTCTACCTCTGGCTCTAGAACGATGCCAACCGCCATGCGCTGCTCGTCATCGTCGTTCAGTCGCCTGCGAATATCGCTCATCGCGCTCTCGGAGACTGCGTTCACCGGATTGAACACGTCAACCAGGTCGCCGGGCTCCTCGATCTTGCCGAATCGCTTGACCAGGAGACTAAAGTCCGATGTCACAACGTGCGTCATCTCCCAGATGCGTGAGCCAGCCTCTTCAGCGACGAGCGTGTGCATCCCCTTGAGCAGTCCGCCACGGAAACACACTTTCTTGAGCGCCGATCCGCCATAAGACACCTCGGCGATGCCCTGGTCCAGGATCTCGATCGTGGAAGGGATTGAGCGCGTTCCGTTCAAATCCTTGCCGATGGAGATCGGGCCCGCGAGAGTGAGCAGAGACTTCTCATCGCGCTTGGTGAACTTCGCTGTCTGAGTTTCACAGACCGCAGGATCGACGAGCAGCTCCCAGCTATCCACTCCTCCGCGCGGATCGTCTAGCACCAGGTGCCAGATCTTGCGAGAGATGCGATCACCCTTCCAGATCTGCTGGGACAGCGTGAACTTCGACTCGCGTGGCTGGCTCGTGATGAACTCCTGGAACTTGGAGAGGTACGGTTCGGGCGCCTTGTCGTCCTCCTCGGGCTCGTAGAGGAACATGCGAACCTCCACGCGCCGTAGCTCCATCTCGCCATCGATATCGATCGGCCTCACGTTCTTCTCAGTGAAGAAATCAGACGCGATCAGTGCGTCGCGTATCTCGCGCGCCTCTTTGTCGGTGCGCTCCCAGTAGCGAAACGGCTCAGGGATGACTCGCTCCAGCGAAAGTGGAAGGCCCGAGGATCCCGCAGCTGGCATGTCGCCACCCTCGACCAACACGGCCGGGAAGGACATCGGGAAGCTCTTCTCAACCGCTTTCTGAGCACGGTCACGCAGAGAAGCAGGGAGCAACATATCCAGCGCATCGTCTTTGTCGATGCCGGGCTTGATGCCCAGCGTGAGCTGGCGCCTCACGATGCGCGTGTGAACAACTCTCCTGGACTTCGATTCGCCGTAGTTGCTGGCGAACTGCTTGAAGCGTGTACGGGCGTTGCGGGCCCGTGCCACCGTATCGATCGGAAACTTGAGATTGACCGGATCGGCGTAGTCGGACAGCGTGGTGGGCTTTCCAGATGAAAAGGTGAGCGAGCTGCGCTCTACGACCTCGACGCCAAAGTTGCGGGATCTCGCCTTGCGGGCGTTGTCTAGCGCCTCGCGGTCCATGCCCTCGCGCGGCGCTTGCTTCTTAGCTGCCGCCGCTGCTTCGACCTGGCGGAGTCTCTCCGCTGCCTCTGCGCGAGTGGGGAAGCAACCAAAGCTGCGCTCACCATCTTCGCTCACTGCGCAGTATTCGTCGTCACGAAGAACGATGCGCTTCTCTAGCGCTTTCATCTGTGTGACGTGCTCCCAGAACTGGCCCGGGCTCAGACTCTCGATCACCATCTCGCCGGGCAGAGCGAGCGCGTGATTATGGAGTCCACTGATTGCAGTCTCAGTGACCTGTAGCTCGTGACCGTGGGATCCGTCTGCCTCGGTAAGCAGCTCGGTGCCGTCTGGCATCTTCACGCGGTGAGTGTGACGCCCGCCCCACTCCACCATGTCCACGTCGTCCTTAAACAGCAGATGAGCGTGGGCACCATCGTTCTCGGTCTCGATCAGCATGCCATCCGGCATGGCAAAGACGTGCGTGTGTGTTCCGCCGATCTCGGTGGTCTCGTTCTCGCGGTCGAGCAGGTGAACGTGGACGCCGCCCTCGGTCTGCTGCTTCTCCACGCCCAGCGTATTGACGATATCCATGACGAATTTATCTGGGTCATGGGAGATGATCTCACCAATGATGTCGTAACTGTCGCCCAGTGGCTTGGATGCTTTGGTCTCCTTGGGCTTCTTGTCCTTGGGCTTCTTGGGCTTGAATGGCGGAGCGAGGTTCCCGTGTCGCGCCTTGGACTCGTCGGGCTGTCGCTTGGACACTGTGACTCGGCTCATCATAATTGACCCTCACCCCACCAGCTCCGGCCCGCTGCGTCGGGCTCTAAGAGTGTGCCATTGAGATCCATTCGAAGAAGTTCTGCGAGTCTGTCGCAGATCTTGAAGATTGACCAATGTAGCTCGTAGCGCAGCGCCTGCACCATGGCCCACGCCTTCCGTGCGCGATAACGGTACTCGTCGTCAACCTGAGGGGCTCTGTCCTCTGCCATGGTCTTGCGGACAGCGCTGTCGATGGTCTTGACTATCCGCTCTCTGTTTGGCCCGTAGGCAAGATCGTCCAGCTCGCTCGGCGTTCGCGTGTGATTATGCAGATCTCGCGGGCTCGGCATGAGCGCCATACTAGCAGAGCCGAGTTTTCACGCAGAGATTACGTTACCGTCATGGCGGAACTCACCGACGAGATCTGTTTCCGGATCCAGGATTTCGAGAGTGGCGACACCGCGCTCACCCTCTACCTGATAGACCAATGACTGGACACCCTCGATCAACTGTTCGGTGCCGTCTTCCAGCACAGCAAACACTCGTATGTCCTGTCCCCGGATCTTCCGCTTACCCTTCGGCACTACAGTTCGGACTCGAATACGGGCCATTCTGTAAGCCACTATAGCGCTTTAGACGTGTCTCCAGGACTTTCCCGACAAAATCGAGGAGATCGTTTTCCTAGAGACATCAAACTTACACGCGATAGCTTCCTGTGTAAGACCTCTCACGCGGAGCCGCCTGATACGCTTAACCGCTGCCTCGTCAAGTTTAGCCATGGGGTTCTTGGCGCCACGAACTTGTCCCGGATGAGTGCGCATCCCATTGCGGTCGCCGCTCGCGTAGGAGCCAGGGTTTCTGTCTCTGCGATCGATAGCGTTCTGCTTGGGCGTGCCAACGTACAGGTGATCAGGCCTTACGCATCCTGGGTTATCGCATGAATGGAGAATCCACTTGTGATCAGGTATGGGTCCACAGTGAAGCACGAACGACGCTCGGTGAGCCTTCTTCTGCCCAAGCCCAAAAAACCAGCCATATCCGTCCTTGTCCACACTCCCTGTCCAGAACCAGCAGCTACGAGTTTTCTTCACCTTGCGCCAGAACTTCACCCTATCGGGCTCTGGCCTGAATTGCCCGGTAACGGTTGACCGCTTCACGGCAGCGCAGACTAGCAAGGCTTATTTCTCCGGCACAATGGTTGAGCGACAGTTTCCGTGCTCAATGCAAGGGCGGAGCTATGATCCCCGCCCTCACCATTTGCTCCTTGTCCAGGGCCCCAGAGAATCTACCGCGCTCACCGCGCTGTCCGACACCGGACGACACGACTCTCGCCATCACCCTGCTCTGCCCGTTCCGGTTGAAAATCAGCGCTGGATTGCCTTCACCATCAAAGCCATCGGTCACGAACGGAGCCAGGTCCCTCACACCCTCAGGGTTGCGCAGCTCGGAGAAGTCTTCGAACTGTTTGAGCCCGGATGACACTGTGAACGTCTTGTTATGCATCAGCCGACAGACGTTCGAGGTGCGCGCGTCCCTGACCGCGACGAATCGGTAGGTCGTGAAGTCGGCGTCTTGGTAACTGGATAGCGCAGACAGCGTCCGGCCACGATTGATGAAAATTCGTGAGGAGACGTCATAATACCAGCGCGAGCGTCCGGTTACCGTGAGCTTGACGTCGCGTGAGAGCGCCCTACTCATCTCATCGCGAAACAGTCCCCTCCTGATGCCGTCGGAGACCAGCCTGCGAGCACGGCGCGACAGCGCTATCGCGCGACGTCCATACTCGTTCGTCACGAAGTTGGTCTGGCTGTCAGTGATCCAGCCGACCAGATCATCATCGAACGCAGTGGGCCCAGTCTTGATGCCCAGGCCAAACGTAGAAGTTACCGCGCGCCTGGTGGTCCTCACGATGCGATCGGCGTGTCGTCGCCAGACGCTACGCAGCTTGGGCGGAAGAGTGACCCCCAATCGGCCAATCCGAGAAGCAGCGCGGTTGATTGCGCTTCGTCGCGCTGCCGGCGTGTCGTCCTTCCAGTTGCGATCGAGGTCACCGCTGGCCCTGTCCTCGGCCTCTTTCTCGTCGCCAGTTATCTTGCGTCTGATGGACCGGAACAGCGACGAGACGGCCAGCAAGAAACCGCGGGGCTTGGTCGGGTCTGCGGCCTTCTCCAGATCTTGCCTGAACAGTTCGTAAAGAAGTTCTTCGGAGAAGTCCTCAGCCTCTTCAAGAAGGATCAGGTCGCTCATCGACGGTGATTCCCTTGTCGGTCTTCGTGATCTCGATGTCGATGACGTTGCCATCTGCATCGAGTTTCGCCTTGCCGAAGAGAATGTCCTCGGCCGCGTCCCTGAGATCGTCGCGCATCTCTAACAGGTCCTTGGCCTCTTCCAGCGCTGTAGAGTATTTCCCACCACGCCTGCGTCGCCGGTGCCGCCTTTTCTCAGCATTCGCTCCGCCAGCGCCGTTGCTGCCCTCGGCAGTGGGGATGTTGCCATCCTCGGAATCATCGAGCGGAATACCAGCAAGCGTGAGTTCGAGAGGCTGCTTTGTCCAGTCGGCATCGATTCGCTTGAGCGCGCTGCGGAAAAGCTCCGACAGTTTTTCCCGTGCCTCCTCTGGCGTAATTGCCCCTCGGCGCAACGACTGGAGGACGATTTCAGCCATCGTCTCGACGTCCTGGGTTTGCGGCCCGTTGCTCTTGAACTTCCAGAAGCGAATTCCGAGGTCCGTTAGGATTCGTCGATTAATGATCCAGTCGAACGAATTCCGCTCAGCCTGGAACACCTGCTGCTCAGCGAACTGGAGCGCCGCATGGGCTGTACTTCGATTAAAATCTCGAACATCACCACGCAGCATCCGAGGCAACCTGAACGACATGCCAACTTTGTCGATGTTGCGCTCGTCGTATTTTGAGAAGAGCGCATCGCTCTGGATCGCCTGGGTGAGTGGCTTGATGTCAATGCGGACACGTCCGCTGCCGTCGGGTGTATTGGCCCCAACCGGCTCGGCCTCAAGAATCAGAATCTTGTGAAAGTTCCGCTTGCCCTTAATCTCCTTCTCGATGATTTCTTCGAGCCGAGTGATCGAGTCCTCGGAGACGCGTCCTCCGCTCACCGTGATGACCATGGGCGGGATGGACTTGTTCTCGAAGAACATGAAATTGACTTCTTCAGCCTGTCGCGAGCCCATGACCGAGAGCAATGCGCCAATCCAGCGTGGTACGCCGTAACTGGTCCGCGGCGCATGGATCTTGAAGTGCATGAGCTCGGTGGCCGGCCTGTCGCCCTTGTCTTTCTTCCTGAGTGCTGCTTCGGTCTTGAAAAACTTGCCCGTCTTAGCGCTCATAATGCGCGGGTCGCCGAACTCCTTGAAGAAGACGCGGAACTGCTCGCTGATTTGGACGTAGCTGCGAAACCTTCGCTCCCTTGGGATTACGTCAAATGCGAGGTCGGAGACCTTGATCCGCTCGTCAACCTTGACCAGCTCTCTGTCCATATGACGCAGTCGAACCGACGCAGCTGGCACGTAGACCAGCTCGCAGATTTCGTTGAGCGGGTTTCTCAGTATTTCCCAGTAGGCGTTGCCAGTCGTCTCCCAGTCCACACGGGTTTTCCGCCGAAGCTCGATGAAGCTGTCCACCGCGCAGCAAAACTCAAAGAATCGATCGACCTTGGACTTCTCTCGTCGAAACTTGGTGCGGAGATCCTCCTTGAGCGTCTCCAGCTCCTTAGACGTTGGTACGGGCGCCTCTGTAAATGTTTTGCCCTCCTGGGTGGCCTTGCGACGGTCGAAATCCTGCTGTTCGTGGAAGGCGTCCAGGATTTTGAGGTGGGCGTCGTCTCCGTCTAACTCGATAACCGCATTCAGCTCATGACCAAAGCTGTCAATATTGGTCATGTAGCTATCGATGTTCGGTCTGAGCGAGTTCGAGTGCTCCAGGAGCTTGCAAAGCAGATCGAGATCCAGCGGAGGCTCGATTACGTCAACGTCGCGAAACTTGTTGGGATCTTGCTCCAATTGGAGCGCGTTCGAGATCGTATTGTCGCCCCCGACCAGGAACGCTTTAACCATCGGGCCGCGAGTGTCGTCTTGTCCGCGGCTCTCCGGTCCGCGCCTCTTCGCCATGCGGCCCAGACTAGCACGATCATTGCCGAACACAGTAGAGTGGCCCTATGAGCCTCAGACGGACAGCTATGCCGTCTTCACCTTCATCGGCGCATATCGCGGGCAGCGCTAGTCGCCGCTCTTCGTCTTCTTCTTCTTGCGTCGCCGCGTCGTTGTAGGCTCATCCGACGCGGCCTCAATCGTCTCAGGGTCCTCGGCGGAGCCAGTCGCCCATGACCCAGTCGGATCTGGCTCCGGCTCTGGCTCGGGCGCAGCGGGCTGAACGATCGGGATGTCCAGGATAGGTGTCCGACGCCGACGAGCTGTGCCGGTCGGCACTATCGGTGGACCAATCGTCTCCCCAGCGACGTGCGTCTCACGAAACTTGGTGCGTCTACCCATCGTCATCCTCCTCGCCATTGCTGCTCAGATCGTCGAGCGACGGAGTAATCGCGATAGTCTGCGCGGTCCGCGCTGCCTCCAAAGCTGCCCCGGTGACAGCGAGCAGATCGTTGATCTCGGTCACGTCCCCAGGGTTGTCGCGCTCCTCGATCTCGTTGGCGATGTCATCGGACAGCACCTCCGCATAGCCGACGAGTTGCTCAGCGAGTTTCTCGGCACGCTCGCATACGGTAGGGCCCGTGACTCGTGTCTCGGTTGTCACTCGCCGAGGATAGCACGACGCATTTTGTCCTGATCCAGAGGCTCTGGATCGAGGCCACTGCCGCCGCACCTCGGGCAGTCCACCTTGGTTCGTTTGCCGGAAGCCCGCGTGTACTTGATGCCTATGCACCAGCGACACTTGGTACAGCGACGCTCAATTATGCGATTGACCGGATCGAATCCTGCGCCGCCGATGCTGCGTTTCTTGCTCTTCGTCTCATGCTGCTGGACAGCTTGACGCTCTCCTTTGACGAGACGACAGCGACGAATGAGACTGAGCCGACTTCCCATAGCAGACGCCAGCGCTTACGGCTGAGCTCCAGGCTGAAGGTCACTCCTCGTCCTCCTCCGCGATCTTCTTCGGCCTGAGGTGGGCGTTATTGAGGGCACGGTGATACCAGTACTGATTGGCGACTGTGGAGACCAGGGAGGAGACGCGACGGAATACATCGTCGAGGCGACTGATGTCCATGGGATTCGTAAACCCGTCCTCTACCTGCGCTGTTCGATTGTCCCCCTGCTGCATAGCTGGGAACCTACTTCAGGGGTAGATCGAAAGAAAGACCAGCAACACAGATTACACGTGAACGAGACACCGTGAGCAAACACGTCCACGACAAGAAGCCCGCCACAATAATCGCAGCAAGCTGGGTCCGAGGGCTCAGCTCGCTGCTGAGAACTCACGGAGCTGTGGTGAGCAGCGCCACCGGATCGTTACCCGACGCGTAGGTGGTGTCGGTGACCCCGGCATCCAGATCAAGCTGTGCCGTGATACCCGTGATCGAGGTCCGCAGGACCCCGAGGTCGGTGGCGACGTCGCGCAGCGCTCCGGCCAAGGTCGGCGACCCGGAGGAGCCGTCCGGCGTGAGGTTTGCGCCGCCAGTTCCGAATTTCGTTGTGATTGCTGCCATTCCCGTGGCTCCTTGCTCAGTGTGGAAGCCAGGCTAGCACAATCAGCCCACAACCCGCACACCTACGCTAGGCCGTTTACCCCCGCCACTGATCAGTAGGTCGGTAACCGTCCAGACCAGCGCGTCCATCCGGTCCGGGCTCTTCATACCTGGACACCAGGTGGTCATCTGGTCCTCCAGCCTGGGGAATATCCCCACGTGATGAACTCGCCCCTGCTCATAGAGGGAGGCCACCGGCTCCGCGCGGATCGCCTTGCCCCGACTCGCGCGCACCATATTGATGGGAACATCGGGGTCCACGGAGCGGATCGTGTGCTTCACCATGTCGCCACCCTGGTTAACCTCGGCCGTAATATGATCGGCCCGTGCACTCTTGTACGTGCGAATCGCACGAGTCGCCCAGCCCTTGGGCGTGTCCGAGACCGTGGAGTCACCCACGATGAACACGTGGTCACCCTTGCGACCACCCACGATGATCCCCGTCTCGCTCGGATCCTTGGAGCCAGTCTTGCGGTCTTCGTCGTTAGGTGAGGTGACCGCAGGGTCCACACCAACCACCACGACGTCGAGATCGGGCGCCTTGTCTACACGGTGCTCGTCGATGAGTGAGTGTGTCCAAAGTGCGCCGTCAACCTCGTCGAGAATCTCGCGGTAGATCTCCTGGCGCCCGATCCGTGTGTTCTTGTATCGGTCCAGGTTCTTGATGTAGCTCTTGGCCAGATTCGCGACGTTCTCGTAGCTGTCGCCGCCCGTGATCACGACGTCGTCCCGTGCAATGTATGACCCGTCCTGCTGTCGGTCACCCCTGGCCAGCTCGATGACCAGCGGGGTGGGTCGTGGAGTCGTGGTTACGAGTATCCGCGGCTCCGTTCCATCAGGCCCGAGCTGCCGGAGACCAAACATCAGGTTGTCCCAGGTCTGTCGCGGGTAGCGATATTTGGCCAACTCGTCGCACCAAACTAAATCGTGCTGCGGGCCACGAAGCTGATCGGGATCATCGCCCGAATAGATCGTAGCGACGGCACCGTTCGGCCAGACAACCCGCCGCTTGGTCGGTTCAAACTTAGGCCTAAACCAAGGAGGGCTGATTTTAACAATAGAGCTCTCACTCAGCTCAACCATCACGTCACGAGCGTCTGCTGCAGTTTCTCCGATAAGCGCGACATGGGATGCCCTACCAGCCTCCACCTCTTGACGGATGAATTCAGATCCGGAGCGCGATTTTCCCCAACCTCTCCCAGAAAGTAATAACCAAATGCGCCAGTCACCGTGCGGCGAAATCTGCTCCGGTCTGGCCCACAGCTCCCAGGTGTAGCGGAGATCCTCGATCTCCTCCTCGGTGAACGCGTTGGCCAGGACCTCGGGCCCTAGCTTAGCCGCCAAGCTTTGTACAAAGGATTGACCCAACGTCTACCAGGCTACCACGCTCTACTGATAGCGTAGTTTGTTGGCTTCCTGGCGCCCGTCCTTGGGCTCGTCCTTGATGCCTGCGGCCTTCCAGAGGTGATGCTTCACCCACTGGGAGAACTTGGCGAAGTCCTCACGCTTCGCAGCTCGCTGAAGTCGTTTGAGCTCACTCGGGTGAACCTTCACGTTTATCTGTGTTCGTTCCATGTCTCCCTTTCCTGGGGTGCCCGCATTACCACACTCCCATATTACCAGAGTCTAGACTATTGTCAACCCGACTGGAGACTTTTCTTTGACCTGATGCACTGGCTACACTTCTGGGTGACCGGATCGATAGCGCGGGTTTCGCCGCACCGTATGCACTCGCCCACCATCGTCGGACGACTGTTGGGGATGTACCCCTGCGAGTAGATGGTCCAGGTCATCAGACGACCTCGATCGTTTCGACCGGCTCAGAGCGTCCGCGGAGACCCTGGACCCAGATGAGAGAGAGGCGACCGGAGTGGATGTTCTGGACGATGGTCTTCGAGCCGCCACGGGGCCCCTGGACATCGGCGCCCATCTCGCCCGCCTTGGTGACGGTGTAGACAGTGCGGCGACCGTTGATCCTGATTCTCTGTCCGGCTTCGAGGTTTTTCGTGTTGGTCATACTCTTACTATGCCACAGTCTAGACTATCGGTCAAGGACTTTCGACGGGAACAGTCATTGAACAGTTATCTCTGAATCAGTATTAAACTCAGGCAGAGTAAACAGCAGGTCTGCAGCTTCCGAGAGGTTCGCATTAATCGGTCTAGCCGACCCAAAACCCCCGACCTCAAAGTTTTCATTGCCGCATCGGTAAACAACGTTTTCCTCGACAATGATCGTGTCGCCGACGGGGATAGATAAAAGGATCAGAGATACGTCTAGTATTGATGGCATGGTTTTCTCGTTTCTTCTTCCGTTGGTTAAAGGCGGGTAAAGTGTCCTCTTCCCAACTACAGGGACAGCAGAAAGCTCAGATGTCTCTGCGCTTGCGCTTGAGTCGAGAACCAGGCGAAGCGTGACTCACCGGAAGTGGTAGTCGCTTGCATTTCCCACTTGCCCCGGCTGGGCCAAGACGACTTGAAAACTGAGCCGCCCTGAAATGTCTCTGTGTTGGTCATGCTCTTACTATATCGATAGTCTAGACTTTCGTCAAGATGAATCGACACAGAATTGAGCATTACCGATTAGGCTGTCTCGGTCTCCGGCTGACTGCCTATTGGCCTGTGGGCGATGTTGTTGGCGGTCTGGATTTGGCTGTCAATGTGGCCTGGATCGTCACCTAAGCAGCCAATGATTGCGGGTCCTGAGATGCAGATCTGTACCCAAACATTTCGTTGTACTCCTGGAACTTATTCATCGTGTACGCGGCCAGGTTGAGACTCACATACTTGGTCCATTCAAGCGGGTCCGGCTTCAGGACCTTGCCGCACCCATTGTGTGGGAACAGGTTCATATCCATCGCGTCTATGTTGATGGCGGTGGTGTTCTCAACGTTGTCGAAGTTGTGATCGTGAGGTTCGATCTCTAGCTGAGCCCACAGTCTGCGCATTTCCCGCTGTGGATTTGTTGCCAGATCTTCATAGCGAACGATCAAGCAACCGCTCGGCCATCGGTTCATTGCGCTTTCGGTACCCGCCACGAATTCTGCGAGGGCATCGGCAGTCGCTCGGCTGGCGCCGTCACCGAATGCAGGGTTCTCTCGGTGTTGCTTTTCGACTGATCCAAGAATGCTGCGCAGGTCACGCACGCACAGGATCAGTCGCGCGTCTGGGTACATTCGCTTGAGCAGCAACGCCCTGTTCTGCCACTCGCGCGACTTGTCGAACACGATCTTCCCCGCGTCGAGTTCTTGCTCATACCAGGACATGGGAATGCCGCGAAGGACGTTTAGAAAGCGGGCTTCAGTGCCATCTCGATCGTGATGGAGTTCGCTGATGTATTCCTGGGACTTCTTCTCACAGGTCTCAGATACCGCGCGAATCAACTTCGGAATGCAGCTCGTACTCGACACGTGACAACACGGATTCTGGTTCACGATGTTACAGAGAAGCGTTGAACCAGAACGAGGTGTCCCCGCGATGGCGCAGATCGACGGCATTAGGCTCACCGTAAGACTAGGGCAGTCTGTCCTTGTTCAGTCCCCATGGACCTGAGAACTGCCCTGATGGACCCTGCTGACCAAAATTCAGGCCCAGCGGAGCCAAGAGGTGGTCCGCGAGGCTGTCGCCGTAAAACGCAGTTGGTAGAGTGTTGGTGCCTATCTCGGTCACATTAGGCACACTTTGAATAGCCGATTTGAAACCACTATTTCTCCAAAGTCTTTCCTCGCCATCGAAAGAATGCATTGGGTTATTCACGAGAGTGGCCCCGGCGTTGCCCAGGCCAAAAAACGCAGGGCTATTCACTCCTGGGAAAGGATTATCAGGAGTAGCTTGCCCAGGACTAACCGTCTGATTCTGCATCCCCCACACAAAAGTATGGAGCTTCGCTCCGGTACTTGTGTACGTAAACTCGATCTCGAGTCCATGATCTGAGATGTACTTGTGAGGCGCGAGGTAACCAAGTCGCGCGGCGTCCTCGGCCAACATCGTCATGAAATCGGCAAGAGGGATGTGATCGCCTTGGTATACTGGATATCGTTTCTTTCCGACGGTCGGGTCCTGGATCACTGCCTTCTTGATCGTTAGCCCGGCCTCTGCAGCCCCTACGAGCCTTAGCGCGTACGGGCGAAGGCCGACGAGGCTGGTCACGTACGCCACCAGATTTGGGATTGGCGCCTTGACGACGGCGTCTGTTTGACCACCTAAAAAGTTTGCCTGAGAAGTCGAGCTGCGGTACGCCATGTTGCCCCTCCTTTTCGATCAGAGTCGTGTGAGAAATTAGATGAGACACCACGTGAAAGTTGAAGGGTCTGCCGCCGCAATAGTGTCGTAAGTAAACTCGAATTCAATGCCGTGGTCAGCGGGATACCACTCAGGTGTCATCTGTAAGGTTCGACTGGCTTTATACCCAACCATTTCAATTACGTCGTTGATTGGTACTACGACGTCGCTTTGGAAAAGGACATGACGAAATCGGCCGTTGATCTCAGACTGGACCGCCCATTTTGAGATTTTCAGATCTGGATCTGGTGTCCCCACGAACCTGACAGCCACAGGCATGAGTAGCCTTCCCGAAGGAACGAGTGTGAGTAGATTTTGGATTGTCGCCTTCGCAATCGCTCCGGTCTGTGAGGCCAGAAAGCTTGCTTGTGAACTTGTCTTGACAGGCTCTGCCATGGTGTTTCCCCTTCTGAATTAGTTCGCCGAAAACTGCGAAATGATGTCCGGTGGTATGCCTCGGCGGAAATCGATCTTGACCCAACGGTAGTTTGAAAGTTCTTCGCTGATGTGTTCTGGGATACCCTGCAAACCTGAATCGGTCCCAAACCATTTGTCGATATAGATGTATCGCTTGTTTGCAGCTTGCGGGACCGCAGAGTCGATACTCGCAAATACATCCATTTCAAACGCACCTTTTGGCTCGACTTGGAACATCTTAGCCGGGAGAGCCATCGTGTCGAAGTAGACAGGCGACTCCGGCGTGATGCACACAGCGATTGGCATTCGCGATGTGTCGTAGACCTCGACTGACGATCGGATATGAAGATTCCCAGTATAGATGGTGACGTCCGTTCCCGAAAAGATGACGTTCCCCCCGACCTGCGCAATTGCTAGCGTCGTGTATTCCGAGTCTAGGAGCCCGGTGAGCAGCGACATGACTTCGGCGATCGAGTCTGGCTGGCCTTCAGGTTCAAGAGTGATCGGTCCGGGCAGAACAGGAATCTCGTACTGAATGTCCTGGATATTTTTTGCGAAAACCGGCATTCATATCCCTTTCATTGCCCGACGTAATAGCCAGCGGGGTTCCGCCACTTTGTTCCGTCGCTCACGTTGTATACCTCACTGTCGAGGTTGTAGATCGGGACCCCTGGCTCGACTGAACTTGCCGCCGGCCTCGTCGCGTTCGTGTACTGTGGGATGTCCTCCCATTTCAAAAAAAATGTGGTCGCTCCACCCGGGGGAACGAATCCGGTTGCGAATCCCATCAGCCCACCTGCGTTATAGGTGTGAATTTTACAGTTACAAGCGCCGCACCCTTACCGGCCGAGACTGCGAGCGCGGCAAAAACTCCAACGCCATTGAGTAGTTGTTCGAAGCCGACAGCTGCGGTGAGCGATATATCGACGCCTTCATTGAGCACACCGATCGCGCGCCATGACGCATCACCACTGTCCCAGCCATAGATTATTGGTGATGTCAACGTATCCGGGCCGTCGCTATCGATAGAGCATGTCGCGGCATCGGGTGTAAATGGTCCATCTTGCCACGCTTTGAATGCAGTGAGTTGACCGGCCGAAGGTGATGCCGATGGAACGGGTAACGAAGCCACAGCACTCGCAGCGGTAGCCGCGATATCGTTTCGTCTCCTCGACTGTCTGGAGGAGGCCATCCCTTAAACTCTCCCCGTAAGAGTGAAAGCCCCATCGCCACCCGTGTTGGTAATCACACGAACTTGACGAATGGGATTCGGGATCGTCTGATCGTCTGTGCTCAAGTCGCCAGACGCCGTGATAGCCCCCAGGACTGTGTCAAAAGTAATGCCATCGGATGAGCATTCCAGATCGTAGTCTCCCGATGTTATGATGAACTGAATGCGTTTGTCGGTGTAGGATTCAACATTAAGTCCAGCGCCTGTCCCTGGCGCTGCCGGTACATTCATTGTATGCGTTCTCAAACTCAACGGGGCCCAGACTATCACCCTCTATCGCTTAAGACAAAATCAGACCCTTTCGAAGCTCTACGGCCCGCCTGAGCGGCGCCCAGCCCCTTGAGCGCTTCGCTGGCCATGTCGATCCGCTCAATGAACGGACTATCAGGGACGCGACTCGGGCTGCTTGGCTATCTTTTGAACCTCGACCTCGCTGGCTTTGGGCCAAGACTTGCGAGCGAGCACCTTGTTCGGCTCCAGCGAGTCCAGCGCCTCCAGGGCGTGGAGGACGAGCGAGGGCAGTGGTCCGTAGTAGACGCGCCCCATCGCGTTGGGTAGCCCGATCAGCTTTTGAAAACCCTGGGCGAACTGTCCTGCCTTCATCTGCATTGGCTCGGTGTTCATGAAGCGGACCTCGGTGCCCGCTGGCATACCGCAGAGCTCGGGGTCGGTGAACACGTAGTAATTCCGACACTGGAGGGGACGGTCGCGATAGATACTACAGCGGTCCTTGCTGGTGAGAAACGCGCACGGAATACGTTTGTTCAGCCAGGTCGCGGTGTCCGCTTCACCCATCTGCACGCCGAGGTAACGCAGGCGCTCACGGAATCCTGGCGTGTCGCGCTGCTCCGCGCGTATACGCTTGGCAATAGCCATCGCCTCGAACAGGTGGATCTCGATCTTCTGGTAGCAGCACGCAGCAGAGCGGCACTCATGGCAGCTAGCTCGCTTACCTTCACGCCTCTCGATGCTCTGAAGGTGTCGCTGTGTGCCGCCGTCCAGCTCGTGCATCCACTTGCGCACAAGCTTGATCGCCTCTCTCATGTCTCGATCCATGATGCGCTTATACCTTACTTGCGTTTTCTCTTCTGCTTGGCCACCAGCTTGCCGAGCCGGTCTTCGCGGTCCTTCTTGTCCTGCATCCACTCAGCGCGGCGACGTCGGACGCACACGGAGCAGAGCTTGTACTCGCCGTGACGGTCACGCAGAAAGAGGTAGACCGTGGAGGACCCTGGACGCTCGTAGTCGAGACACTCCTCGCTCTGCCTGTAGTCGAGACAAGCGTCGAGGATGTCAACTGTGATCGTCAAAGGTATCCAAACACCCCTGAGTCTTGACAGCCCACTTGTGAATCACGGGCGAGTGAGCAGCGCCGTCGTCAAGTACACGCTTCAGGAATGCGCGGAGCTCTCTCTGGGCTGTCTCCACCTCAATGACTGAGCACCAAAACAGGTCATGCACCATTTCCAGATCATTGATCAGGGCGCCCGCCTGTTTGGCGCCAATCCTCGTAAGCGCTTCGCTAGCCATGTCGAGCCGCTCAGCAGTTTTGACGAGTACGTGCTCCAGTTTCTCAGTGCTCATTGGGGCTCCTTGATCGCGTCGATAACCCACTGTTGTAGAGGCTTGTCGTCTTCGAGCAACCTGCGCCCGTCGGCTTTCGAGTAGCTAACGATCCAGCCAACCCCGCGCCAGTGGATGGTCACGTTCATCGGGGCCCCACCAGGCTCTGGCACTGCAATATGCGCGATGGTGATATAGGTGTCGGTGAGCGCGAGACACCAGCCAATCATTATCGCCTCAGCCTTCGGAGGCGGAGCGCCCTTCGCGTAGATGAAGAGTAGGCGACCGAGCTCAGTCATTGGTCTACCTTCGTCGTGAGCCAATTCAACATCTGTCGATAGGTCGCATCTATATGAGCTGCAACGTTGTCCTCAGCCTTCTCCTCCGCTCGTCGAATGGCATCGGAGGCACAGCGCATTAGGCTAGCTGCATAGCGTCGCCACTTCTCAGCGCTCGAGCCACGCATCGGTGGGTTTGGTGGAGAATTCATCGTCGTCCTGGTTTCCTGCGATGCTCCGGTTTGACTTTCTTTCGCTCGATACCCTCGACCTTCTTTCGTTCGATGCCTTTCAGGTCGGGTCGCTCGGGTCGGTTATCGAATGCGGCCATCAGGCGGCCCAGCTCTAGATTGGTGAGTGGCTCGACCACGAACGCGCCATGATCGTCCTCATGGCTCAGACAGAGACCGTGCTTGCGGTAAACTTCGGCCAGTTCGTCCAGAAACGCGTCAATCTCCGGATAGTCGGCCCATTCATTGAGCCGTGTGATCCATCGCTTCATTATTTATCCACAATAGCAATTACTGATGGTCTGTAAACAGAATTGCGACCGTTTTCAGTCGAAAAACATCACTTTTATTGTCCCGGGGTCGTGAACGGGACGTATCTCGCGGTTCCTGATCGAAATCCAGTCAAAAATCTAGACTTTTGACGGAATCGGTGCTCAACGAGAGCCTTATTCGCAGTATCGACGGGCTACGGCGACTCGATCCTTGCTCGTGAGCAGCGGCATGGGGCTCTTGTCGGCGTACTCCGTCACGTTCTCGAACATGAGTGAGAAGGCGCGAGGGTCGTGCTGGAGCCCAAGGACGTGGCCCAGCTCGTGCGCGATGGCGAACATCATGGCCCTGATGTCCATGATCCGGTGAATCCTGATCAGACCGCGCACTGGCCCCGGATTGAGTCGGAGAAACGTGGTAGCCGCCTTCTCTGGCGCGTCCGCCATGATGCCCTCGTGCGTGACAGCAACGACACCGAGCGCGTGCGGACTGGGCTGATCTGTCACGTACTCGAACAGCTTGCACGTGTTGTTATTCCAGTTCTTGATCGCCGCCCTAGCTGAGACGTCGTAGTCGCCGCGCAGCTCGGGCGCCAACCAGACCTTGAGTGGTAGGTCCTCCCTGGGCCAGACGTGCGCTTCGTCGAACCAGACGGGCTCGCCGGGCTGAATCTTGTACACGTAGTAAAGCCCGATGCCAGCAATGCCACCGATGCCGACAAACAGGACCATCGCGATACGAAACCATTTGGGGCCAAACATGCCTCATCCTAGCATCTGTCATCGCACTCGCAGTGCTCCCAGATGTAGCCGCAGCCAGCGCAGGCGCCCTCGCCATCCCAGATACTGCCACGATATTGTCGTAGTTCGGATTTGAAGTGCAGACTCTTCGTTAGGTAATCGCGCCAGACGTCTGGAGCCTCGCGTGGCCAGCAGTCGGAACAGTTACCATCGAAGTGCGACCACCAACGCTTACCGCACTTCTGGCAGGTGTTACCTCTCCCCAACGTGAACCGCACACGCTGGATCGACCACAATCAGACCACTACTGCGAGTGCAACTGCATTCAGCCATCGGACTCGGCCAACGCCACAGCCAGACGACGAGTCCTTATGTCCAAAATATTAATACAGGTCTTGATAGGCAGACCCTGCATCGCGGCACCCTGTTCCTCAAGCGATGCCCACAGATCGAGCAAGGTGATGAACTCGCGCCCGGTGGCTGGGTCGATGACAGTTAATCTAACGACCTCTTTCAGATCGATCATTTGCCCAACTCCTTTGGTGGCCGTCCCTCGACTACCTCGCCGGGCGCGTCGGGAATCTTGAGCGGCGCCCAGTAGTCGAGCATATCCTTGTCACTGAACGCGACAGAGACCTCTGAGCTGCACGAGCCATTAGTCCAACAGGGATAGTGCTCGGGCCAGGTCGCCCTGTTCGCCAAATACCAAGGCGCGATGACAATCTCTGGGTCGCCGTGTTCCCGGTAGCCGTCGATTATCTCATCGGTCTTGTTCCAGGTCCATTGGGCAAGGTCCTTGGCAGCGCTCTCGGTATCGTTGATGTTCTTGGCGAGCCGTTCGTTCTGCTTGCGTATTCGACGCACCTCACCGAGCAGCCAGAGGGCAGCTTGAATGAGATAGTCGAACTGGTCGAAGTGCTCCTTCGGCGCATCCTTGATGAGAAATTGCACTTGCTCTAGGTCGGTGAG
>SDBS01001832.1_pt1 | contig 21439 bp, 20 predicted proteins | sample 2277091 | NCBI WGS metagenome assembly SDBS01 (sample SAMN10404972, study PRJNA504765) | marine sediment metagenome | isolation source: marine sediment core GS10_PC15, 163 cmbsf | place: Arctic Ocean: Southern Knipovich Ridge | collected 2010 | reverse complement strand
ATTGAGATCCGAGTTAAAAACAGGTAAAGCTCCCGTGCTCTGCTAATCCGAGTCGGGTATCACGTGCAGATCTCTTTGAGGGAAGGGGATGGTCACGCCGTTTTTCGCGAATGAGTTGTAAACAGCCAGGTTCAGTTCGTGAATGGCCCGGCCTCTATTCATCGGAAAATCAATCCAGCACAGAAGTTCGAATTCCAGAGATGAATCGCCAAAGGCTCGGAAGCGGGCCCGAGGTTCCAGCTCTTTGAGTACCATTTCATTTGACGCGGCCGCTTCCAGGAGGAGTTTTTCCACCAGTTCAAGGTCGCTGCCGTAGGCCACACCAACTTTGATCCGCACCCTGAATCTTGGCTCGGGCGCGCTCTCGTTGATTATCTTTGAGTTGACCATGATCGCGTTAGGCACGATGATCTGGATATCGTCCCGGGTCTTGATCCTGGTGCTTCGTATACCGATGGCCTCCACTTCGCCGCGTTCTCCGGAATCAAGGTTTATATAATCACCGATTTTATAGGGCCGGTCCATGAAGATGCTGATTCCGCCGAAAAAATTAGCCACGGTATCCCGGGCCGCCAACGCCACGGCCAGACCGGCCAGACCGGCGGAGGCCAGCATGGGGGTAATGTTTATTTTCCAGGTTGCCAGTATAGCCAGGATCGCGACGACGATTATCACCACCCGGGTCATGTTCGCCACCAGCGGTATGAACTCCGATTCCACCCGTCCGGTCTTCCGCAGGCCTTGGGCTATGAGGTCAAACACAAAGGCGGATAGTCTATAAAGAGCCAGGCTCCATATCAGCACAATGGCCGTTTTTATGGCCCCCATCAGCACGAACTGGATGTCATCACCGGGTTTGAGCCAGGTAATGGCCATGGCCGCGCCCAACAGGACAATAGATTGCCAAAGCGGCCGGTCAATGATCTTGAGGAAATCCTCGTCGATGGAGGTTTTGGTACGCTTGGTCCAACTATTCAAGGCGCGGTCGAAAATTTTCTTTACCAGCCAGGCCAGAACCAGGCTGAGAAAAAAGAAAGCCAAAGCCCCCAGGACTCCCGAATCCGTGAACCAATCGGATAGATCCGCTCCAAACTGGTTGAAAAAATCGCTGAGTTTGTCCATAGGTCCAACTCCTGAACCGGTCGGTTTCGATATTTCACCAAAGCCCGGTTTAGATTATCATCAATGTACACTGTCTTGAAAAAAAATCAAAGAATGCGCGATACGCGGCGGATAACGGAAATATTAAGCGTATTCCGGCACGAAATCCGCACCCTGGTTACTGCGAATATATAACGGCTTGGGGATTTTATCAACTTCTGTCAATAATTTGAGAGAAATTTTAGAGTCCGATGTTGCTCACATCCCCCTGGTAAGTACCGGCGTTGGGGAAACCTGAGAGAGACAGTTCTTGAAACCGGGCCGCAAAACCGTAGTCTATAAGTGATTCAAGGGGAACCCATTCCACAGCGGTTATGGGATTGGCGTCCGGCTCGGGCTCTCGTCCGAGTGTAAGTTGTCCCCCGGTTTTTTTTACGGCAAAAGTGAGATGCACCACCTGACGGCCGTGATGAAAACGATCGCAGATATAGAGCAGCCGTTCAAGGCGGATTTTTAGTCCGGTTTCCTCCTTCATTTCCCGCACGCAGCATTCCTCGATGGTTTCACCCGGTTCGAGGCTGCCGCCGGGAAGGGACCAGGACCGGGTGTCGGTCACTTTCTGGCCCAAAAGCAGGATACGGCCTGTTTCAATTAAAACACTGGTTACCCGGATTTTCATAGCAAAATCAGGTCTGTTCATCTTGTTTCCATCAGCCTACATATAAACGAGCATGGGTTAGAGGGCGGGGTCAAGGCCGCATAAACCTGGCCTGCTCTTACCTTCTTAAACCACATGGCCTCTAATAAAGCGGTTCACCCGCTGACCGTGAAAATACATAAAAAGGGAGTAAACTTCAACCGGCTTGTACAGTGTAGTTCAATCCACCTGAATTGATACGCTTTTCCTGATTCACCCGGTCCCGAAAATATGTTTTATGGACCTAATCCTTACTCTTAAAAAGAAAAATTTGAAGGGAAGTGAAGAATGAGCTTGAAAAAAAGTTGACCTTTCCGGCCTTCATGCGTTAATATTTCATTGTCCTGGGGGATCGTCTAGTGGCAGGACAGCAGACTCTGGATCTGCATACCGGGGTTCGAATCCCTGTCCCCCAGCCAAAAAAAAAATAATTGAATATCCGGGTTTTCATTTTGAGCGGCATGAGCATTTTTTTCAGCTCAAACCTGGATGTTTTGATAAACGGTCCCATCGTCTAGCGGTCTAGGATACTGGCCTCTCACGCCAGAGACACGGGTTCGATCCCCGTTGGGACTACCAAATAAAATCAAGAGGTTAGCTCTCAGGTGGGCTGACCTCTTCTTCTTGGTATGCATGAGAAGTATGTATTTTTTCTTCAAGTAAGAGATCAACGGCTTCTCTCCGGCCATCCATGATGCCCGGCAAATACCGATCTGTGGCTGTTGGGCTCTTAGGCCTGAGTAGACCTTTGATCATGGGTTCAGGCGCTTTGTGCTTATCGTAAGCTCCTGTTTCTATGGACGGAGGGCGGTGAATGACTGGGATTCCCAGCCTCCAGTTTCACCGTCACTACCAGGTGGCGTTTGGCTATATTGGGCTTGTGGCTATCTGGTTGACAGCATGGAATTCGATGATTACTATAGTATGAAAGCGGGAATTCGAAAGATGAATTTGGCCAAAGCAATCATTGTTCAATTAATAGCGTTAATACTTTTATTCCAGACGAATACGCTCTCCGCTGAACAAGATGATGCTTGGGTTGTCATTGAGACAACGCAACTAAAAGTCTCTATAAACCGAGTTGTCGAAAAGGACCAAATCTTTGAAACAAGCTCCGGCAATTTTTATAAATCGAAAGCTCTCCGTTTTATTAATCGAGTTTTAGTAAATCCGCAAGTGACCGTGTATAAAGCCCGCGAGCTTTACCAACTCAAGTTTAACGAAATCAATCTTACTGTCTCTGTCGAAAAAGTGCAGACAGGAACAGTTCAACTCAACGCCTTAGCCGCGGTTCAAGAGGAAATGACTATTGAGAGTTATATTGTCAGCGGTTTCAGAGGGTATGCCAAAGGAAATAAATACGAACTGGCAAATAGCCAAGTCTGGGAACAGGTTGATGCTTTGTCCGATTCTTGGTTGGCAATCATGCCATCAGTCACAATTTGGCAGTCGGGCAAAGAGTACAAGATGAAGATTGCTCCAAGCAAACAGATCGTCACTGTCAGGAGGATAAAATAGAGTTCTGTTAAAAGATATACTCAACGCAATAGTATTTGCATATATAACTACCTTAACTAGTGTCTGTCCAGAAATGATGTAATTTTTTACCGAAGGTAAAGAAATGCCCGATATTTTCCTCAAGATCGAGGAATACGAGAATTTAATCCGAAGGAATACTGAAAGTCGAAAATTATTTTTTTATCGCGTTTCAGGCTCCTCGTTGGCCATCGGACGGGGTTGATAAAACTTTCATCAACCGTTCACGATCCAGATTATTATCGAGGTGTTCTTTCATTGCTCCCATCAGACGTTCCTGAACAACTTTATACGAGGGATCGTTTACCACGTTTTTATACTCGTTTGGATCATCTTGCAGATCATACATCTCGACCGGCACCTCTTCCTCCCGACCGGTGCCGGTAAAATTTTCCCGGGCGGAAATATCGGTTAGCTCAGAGTTCAAGGCGACAGCGAATTTATAACGATCATCTCTGATCATGCTAAACCCGACTACTTCGCTGAAAACATACTCTTTTCCTTTTTGAGCTTCCGCGTGATCGGGTCCGGAAAGCACCTTGTCCTTGAGACTCTTTCCAGGCAATCCATCATCCATACCCGCGCCCGCGATATCCAGCATGGTAGCGCTCATATCAATGGTCTCAACCAGCGCCTCCGACCGCCAACCCTGGACGCCGCCCGGCGGCCTGATAATGCAGGGTACGTTAACCGCTTCATCGTAAAAAACGATTTTATGCCTTAAATAATGATCTCCCAGCATTTCACCGTGATCGGAATTGTAGATGATCCAGGTGTTATCCGCTATCCCCTTTTCCTCCAAGGCCTTGATAATTTTACCAATCTGCTCATCGATCAGGGTCACCAGGGAATAATAATTGATACATCCCTGCTTGTACTGTTCTTCGGTCATGCTTCTTATATTGGCCCATCTAGTGGTCGACTGAACGTATGGCGCAATTGGATCGGATGGTCTCTCAAGTTTTCCGACGGGCATATCCTCTAGGCGGTAAAGATCTCGATACTCCTGAGGAGAATCAAAGGGATCATGGGGGCCGGGAAAATTCACCTGCAGGCTGAATGGCTTGTCTTTATCGTAATTTTCGATCCAATTAACTGTTTTTTGCCCGATATAGCTATCAAGGTGATATTTGGCTGGTACGGGGCAGGGTGGATCTTCCCACGGCCTACATTCTCCACCTCCAGCGTTGTAAGCTTTTTCGAGATACTCGATCATGTATTCCCGTTGGGTTTTCATCAGCCCTTCTGCTTCCAGAATCTGAGGATATGAGGGTTCTCCCTTGGGCGGCATCTTCGGAATGGCTCGGGCCAAGGTCATGCTGGTATGGGTGATAAACGGTTCATCAAACCCCCAGCCCTCGTTCATAATATCCCGGTACCACTGCCGCCTGTTCGAAGCTCCGGGCGCCAATTCCGTGGGAAAATGAACCAGGTGATCCTTTCCGATAATGGCGGTGTGGTACCCGGCGTCCCGGATGCTTCGCACATGGCTTGGACCATACGCATCGGCATCCGAACCGCGATTGTTGTTCCAGCATCCGTGCTGGCTGACATATTGCCCGGACATCATACTGGATCTGGCGGGCATGCACAGGGGAGAATTGGTTAGACAACGGTTGAATAACACACCTTCAGCCGCGAGTTTATCCAGGTTAGGGGTAATGACGGCTGGATTAATACAACCCATCGCGTTTCCGCGGTGCTGGTCGGGGAAAATAAAAATGATATTCTGTTTTTGTGTCATATCAGCTCCTTAGAATAGAGATTAGTTGTAATTGTTAATGACGATTGCAATCAATTCTCTACTATCCCTTCCATCCGCCGAGGTTTGGATTGGCCGTCAGTGTGTCCTGGAATTCCTTAAATTTTTCTTCATTGAGATTGTCCAGAAGCCCGCTCAGGTGATCATCGAAAAGCTCCGTCCGCACCTTATCATAGGCCGGGTCCTCGACAAGATTTCGAAGCTCATCAGGATCCTGTTCCATGTCGTAAAGCTCCACGGGATTACGCGTCGTGACATCAACGGTCATCTTATATCTTTCATTCCGAACCATGGAGAAACGGCCCACTTCACTGAAGACCACTTCTTTTCCTTTTTGAGCGTCCGGCGTGTCCGGACCAGCCTTGATCTTCGGGATGAGGGAAGCTCCGTGCCCCGCTTCCATAGGCGCCGCGTCCGCTATATCGAGGAGCGACTCGACAATATCCATGTGATCGGTGAGACCTTTGGTTTTCCAGCCCTTCTCCCCCTTTGGAGGTCTGATAATAAGCGGGATATTAAGCGCGCCCTCATAGAAAACAGACTTGTGGCTCAACCTGTGATCCCCGAGCATCTCGCCATGATCGGATGTATAGACGATCCAGGTATTATCCATAAGTCCTTTATCCTCAAGGGTTTTGAGAACCACGCCGATTCCATGGTCAACATGAGATACCTTGGCATAGTAATACGCTCGCATAACACGGTTCTGGCTTTCGGTCATGTCTTTTAGTCTGCCGGAATTCAGGCTTCTCAGTACCTGGGGCGAAACGGGATCTGACGGGGTATCCATGATAGCCAGAGGGAGTTCTTCGGGATTATACAGGGATCTGAATTCAGCGGGTGAATCAAAGGGATTGTGGGGTCCGGGGAAGAGAACCTGGAGATAGAAGGGTTTATCTTCGTCATAATTTTCTATCCACTCCGCTGATTTGCGGGCCGTGTATATATCGAGGTTTTCATCACTGGGAAGAAGGCTGGGCCCGGTCTCCCAGGGATGGCCGTATCCCCGGTTTTCCCCCCTGACGTAGGAACGCATGTACTCCCGGTAAACATTCAGCAGTCCCTTCTCTTTCAGGTAATCCGAGTAATAGCACTCGCAATTCGCATACGTTATAACGTCCCTCAGCTCATGAGTATCATCATAACCCCAGTCATTTAGAATGGGGACGCGTTCCTTGGTATGACCGTCATGACTGCGAAAAATCCATAAATGGGTCTTGCCGACAAGAGAGGTGCGATAACCGGCATCCCGGATATTTCTGACGTGGCTGGGCCCTTTTGGATCGGCCTCCACGTTGTTGCCCCAGATACCATGTTCACTGACACGCTTTCCGGTCATAATCGAGGCCCTGGCGGGCATGCACAAGGGAGAATTGGTGTTACACTCGCTAAACATTACCCCGTCTTCGGCCAAACGGTCCAGGTTGGGTGTAATAGCGGCGGGATTTCCAGCACAACCCATGGTATCGCCCCGGTGCTGATCAGTGAAGAAAAATAAGATATTTGGCTTTTTGCTCAATTAATATCTCCTTATTTTATGCTTTCTTGCGGTTAACCCAAAGGGGGTTGTTTACCATTTTTACGATGAATTATATTTTATTACCAATGTCCAGGATCAGAAACAATCACCCCTAAATATCCAAGACAAATAACCCGGTATTATGCGGCATTAGCCGTGATTTCCTATTTTCAAGCCTTTCAGCATAACTCTTGGTCTATATGTAGGCTCTGAAGGGGATCGAAAAGCTTGAGGCCCCTTGCCAAGAGACGATTTCTCGTGTTGCAGGACTCAACAAAGGTCCGGTTATGATCGTATTAACCGGATGTGCTTGTAACCGCTAGTTTAAATAGCCAGATAGGCTGGATATGTCAAATTGATTAGGGCTTCTGAGAAATTTGGATGGGAGGTTGGGCTCTATATATCGTGGCCCCATTTAGAGGCCAAAAAATTACCACTCTGGGCATTATGTGGAATCTGCTATTGGCCGAGGCATGGTTACTAATCGCATTGGTATGGAAACTACGAGCCTCATGCTTAAAGTAAGGAAAATTCAGTATACCCCTGGTATATTGAATATCGGATTCTTTAGAAAAAAACGTAATTCCGATATAAAAACATTCATTACGGGTTGAAATTTTGGGCACATTCGAGGCACACTTGCTCCTGGGTAGCTGATTTTATGGGTAAGACGTAGTCCCGTTGGGACTACCAGCATAACTCTTTAATTTTACTGATAGAATTAAGGAGTTTCTTTTTGCGTCTAATAGAATGCAATAGGTAATCATTGTAATTATACAGAAAAATGAATTGGGGGGTTCGGTTCCTAAAAGCATTTACGGTTACATACTTTATCGGGGTCATTTTATTTTTCGAAACTACCTTATTTCAGATATCATATTTTTAATTGCGTTATTCTGATATACGAAATATTGGCAAGATTCATAGCATTATGACGCTTGAATTTTGGACACAAGATACGGTATCATCTCACAGTAAGCATATTCGACCGTGGAAGACTTGTTCAGATTTTCCCCCAGGCTCCAAATTTTTGAATTCATGCTTGACGAAATGTATAATCCATAACGACCCCACCACCTAACTATTTGAAAATACATTTAAATCATACAACTGGCGGTCACGTTTTCATTATTCCCTTGAGACGAAATTGGCAACTTGTTATGCTTCAATTACAGTGAATGTCATAATGTTAGCAAATAATCAAACCCACAGAGTTCCGAATTAAATGAATTGTGAGGAAAATGTGATTATTCCGGTTTTATTTGCTGTACTTGAATGATATTGTATTTCCAGGATTTTGTGGTTGCCGGCCACCGTTATTGACTAACCAAAAGACCGCATATTGCTATAATTCATTCTTTGACCGAAAAAGTCGAAAAGCCCGCATAGGCTTATATTATTTAGACACGATTTCAATCTTGATCTTTAAAAAAAATATGAACATTTATTTACCTTCGGTAAAAAATTACGAGCATTTATTTACCTTCGGTAAAAAATTACATCATTTCTGGACAGATACGAGTTAGCGTTGAAATAGAACCAATATATTTTTCTTATTTAAAATCACAGAATCTAATTGGGAGGAAAAAATGAAACTTGAAGGTAAGGTGGCCTTAATTACAGGAGCTGGGTCCGGTTTTGGCAGGGCGACCGCGACCTTGTTCGCCAAAGAAGGAGCAAGGGTAATAGTTGTGGATATCAATTCCGAGGCCGGAAATCAGACCTCTGATTTGATCAAAAGCGATGGCAATGAAGCCTCATTTATAGAAGCGGATGTCTCAAAATCACCGGATGTAGAAAAAATGATCAAATTTGCGAAGGATACCTACGGGAGACTGGATATTTTGCATAATAATGCGGGCATCCCCATGGCGAACACACCCATTGAAAGCGTGAGTGAAGATACATGGGACCGTGTTCTTGAAGTGAACGCAAAATCCATTTTTCTGGGCGCGAAATTTGCCGTACCGATGATGAAAGAACAAGGCGGCGGGGTGATTATAAATACCTCATCTGTTTCGTGTATACGGCCAAGACCAGGCTTATCCGCTTATACCGCTTCAAAAGCCGCGGCAACATACCTCACCAAATCGCTGGCTATTGAGCTGGCCTCACAGAACATCAGGGTGAATAGTATCAGCCCGGTGGCGGCGGATACACCCATGCTGCCCGGTTTTGTCCCGGAAAGATTTAGAGAGGACATGGAGAGGGTGAAGAAAGCAACCATAGCCACTATTCCGATGGGAAAATTGGTCGAGGTCGATGACGTAGCAAAGGCGGCGCTCTACCTGGCCTCGGATGACGCCTCTATGGTTACAGGTGTAGACCTCTATATAGACGGCGGAAGATCGATTTAAAATACTCCGGGGAATATTGGAGTTGAGCTTGCCGGGATATGCAGAGGGACTGTTAAAACGAAAGGGAGAAAAATCCAAAGCCAAAGAGAATCTGGGCAAGGCCATAGAAATTTACCGGGAGTGCGGCGCTGACGGCTGGGTGGAAAAGTACGAGAAGGAACTGGCCGCCATTAGCCCGTAAATACGGGAGCCCTCCATGGCCTAAATTTCGTCTGAAGCCATTTAATTTGACATCAAAGGAGAATCTGGCTAAGGTCGTAATGAAAAAGCAAATCAAGAGAAGGAGAACAAAATGCCCGTGAAGAGAGATGTCCATCTTAAAGCTCTGGTTGATGCAGTCGAGTCCGGAGTACCTCGGCGCGTGATCATGGAACGGTTTAAGTTCAATTCCCCGACACAGGTGACAGCATATTATTTGGATGGGCTTGTTGAGATTGGCCGGGCTAAAGCTATCGTGGGTAGGCGGTCGGAGACTGCCAGGAAGGGCAAGACGGTTAAGGTAACACGGAGGGGTAGTATCTCGATTCCAAAGGAAATGATTCAAGAAATGGGGTATCAAGCAGGGGATTCGTTCAGGATCAGCAAGACCAGAGCTGGGGTTATTTTGAAACATCACCAAGAATAGTCTCCAATACATTCCAAGTTAATTGGAAAACTGCCTATATAGCTTTTGTTAAAAGGTGATGGAAATAAATATTGATATTGAGTGCTTTTCGGCATTTTTTAAACCGGGAAGAAGATTAAGTTAACTTCGCTAACTGTAAGTAGGCTTTAAGGAGTCAGATAGATGGAATATAGAAGGTTGGGCAGGACAAAGCTCGAAGTATCCGTAATTGGGTTCGGTTCTATTGGGGTTAGAGGAGTTGATGGTGTGAGTGCCATGCTCGAAGAGGGATTGCGATTAGGGATCAACCACGTGGACACTGCCCGTTCCTACGGCCGCAGTGAGGAAATGCTCGGGAAAGCAATGTCGAACCGGGATGACTACTACATTACCAGCCGCACACAAAGCCGGGATTACGAAAATGCCGAGAAAGATCTCAAGACAAGCCTGGAGATGCTTCAAACCGATTGTATAGACGTTTACCAGCTGCACTCAGTCAGCAGCGAGGAGGAACTATCAAAAGTTCTCGAAAAAGATGGAGCGGCAAATTTGCTTCAGCAAGCCAAAAAGGATGGAAGGATACGGTTCACGGGGTTGAGCAGTCATCATTTAGACGCGGCGGCTAGGGCCGTAACTACGGGTCTATTCGATACATTGGTAATTCCGTTCAGTCCGGTCGAGTATTCAGCGAAACATCTTCAACTCATACAAATCTGTAAAAATCTAGACGTGGGAGTGGTGGCCATGAAGCCTTTATCCGGCGGCAGTTTTGTCGACCGTATAGCTGATACGCTATCCTTTATCTTACAGCATGATATTGCCTCGGCAATTACCGGCACGGGACAAGTAGAGGAACTGCGTCAAAATGCGGAAGCTTGTTCGAACCTTCGGGTCCTGCCGCTTGGCGAATTCGATTCTCTAATGAGCGAGGCTTCTCAACTCGGTCAATCTTTTTGCCGCCGTTGCGGCTACTGTCTCCCTTGTACCGAGGATATACCGATCAGGGAAATCATGATGTCGGATGCTTATCTTCGGGGAAATCCGGGTGCGGTCATGATGTTTGGCGGCAAAGAGGGTTTGAATAGTTTTAAGGCCGCGGTAGAACAATGTACAGGTTGCGAGGAATGCGTTGAGCGTTGTCCTTACGATCTTCCTATTCCTGAATTAATGCCAAAAAAATTGGAGTTCTTTGAGGAGGTCCTGTCCAAACTCGCTGCTTCCTAGTATGATTATGGATTTTAACAAGACGCCGTAAAGGTATTCAATAATTTAGGAGCGCCGGTTTAATTAATATATGCCGTGATATTTGAGCCGTCAAAAAGCGACATGATACCAGCGGTAGTATTTGATGGAGGGCTAACCGGGCCCGACACTCGTCTCGATGCAGTCGCGAATCGTACCCCAGACAATAGGCGTTTAATCACTTCCGAGCACGATCGGTCTCTGATACACGTTGTTCGATTCATCCAGTTCAGGGACCTGATTATGCCTATCAACTACCACGCGCAAAATATATTCCCCTGACCACAACCTAGTGAAATCTTTAGGTGTAGAAATCCAAATAGACTCTCCTGGTTCAAGCGACTTTACGGTGACTGATCTGGAATGAGGGACAACTTCGAAAACGACGTGGAAATTTTTTGCTGTCTCATAACCTCGGTTTTCTATTAACGCTCGGGGAATGACAACCCAATTATACCAACCCCAACCAAAATTTAAAGCCGAATAGGTCAGTCTCGTTGGTATAAGGTCGGCTGTTCCAGTCCGAGAACGACCAGGAGTGCAACCGTCATGCGACAATTTACCGAACACATTGGGACACAGGTCAACATCATCGGAAATCCCGTCACCATCTCGATCAGTTTGCGGTGTTGGACAACCATCATAAGCTGCCTCACCAAACACATCTGGACAAAGGTCAACATTGTCGGGGATCTCATCGCCATCGGTGTCCAGAGAAGAGCCTCCCGGAATTATTGTAACTGACAATATTCTGGCCTCCACAGGATCAGAATACCATGAGTTGAAAGAGATTGCCTTACCAAATTTTCCTTGAACTGCTACAGTGTCAAAAGTAATTGAGTTGTAACCAACATTTGTCATTTGTGTGAGGCCATCAATACTCCCATTGAGCAAACTTGTGAAATCTATAATCTGTGGATTGCCAATGGTCGATAAGCTATTAACAGTAATCCACCTTGAAGTGATTTGACTATACCCCTCAGTGTAGGTCCCAAGCAGTGTGTCTCCATCGAATAACAGCGTTACCGCATCAAAATAACCAGTAACGGTGCTCCCATTTGCAAAAATGTAAAACATATCATTATCAGGTGAGGGTAATACTGGCACATCAAACCGTATTTCTAATACATCCCCGGGTGAAAGAGTAACCAGTTCAGCATAAGCAGACGATGAAGCGATGCCGTTTGAAATTAAAAAAACAGTGATGACAACTAATTTAGTAAAAATTTTCTTCATAATTCTCCCTCCTTCAATAAAATCCTGAATTATGCATCATAAGCCACGATTTCCTGTTTTCAAGCCTTCGGCGTTACCAAGAATGTCATTCTCCAGGCGGGAGAGCATTGACTGGCTGGCTCCCAAATCAGCATCCTTGTCCAAGGAAAGTCGTAATGCCGGATCGACACGAAGAAAATCGGCGTCGTTGCAGTCTTCATAACCAGCAGCCATCTGATAAATCCGTTGCCGAATCATCTGGACGATAGAATGTTTAGTGTGGGAGGGTGACCTGTTATCCTCAAGAGCATCTCCAATAGCCTTTATGACTCCGAACCGTTCATCGATTTCTCGCAGCAGCAAAAAGCCAGTGTCAGAGGAAAGTGTTGCACCCTGAAAATCCATCTTAATTGATCGATTGAAATCCGGCCTAAGGGCTCCCTTTTTCCTTTCACCAGATCCATGTATCACATAATCACCACCTAAACAAGAATATCAGAATTATATCAAATAGTTATGCAATGGTCAAGCACTTTTTAGCCCAATCTGCTGCATAATCTGGGTTAATAGCAGGGGATTATCGATCTATCAAAGGCCATCGGCAATTTTTTGAATTTCCGGCCGGTCCTTTTTAACCATAAATTCTATCATTTCGAGAGTTTTCTTGAAATCGGCGAAAGATAGACCACCTACTACAGTTCTATAATAAAAAAATCTAATTTTGTTTTTTTCTCTATTTAAAGCATACTTCCCAATTGTGCGTAAACTGTTCAGACTATTCAGTTTATCAATCAGTAAACTGGTTATTTTAGAATCCGAAGGGAAAGTAACAAAGTTGTCAAGTTGAATTTTGATAAGTTGTCCGTTTGGAAGGAAAACTATGGAAAAAGTGTATATTTCCTTCGTCTTTGTTGACTGAACCTTAAACAGAAGGACTTTACTGTCTTCTACGAGCACAAGCTGATGGTTCTTGTATCCGTACTTATCCAAGTATCGGGCAAGAAGATTTTCATCAGTTTTTTTATTCTGAAATTCATCAGGTAACTCTTGCGCGATAGCAGGTAACGATAGAAAACTTAAAATACAGAAACATATTAAGAAATTAAATATTCTTGATTTTATAAACAAAATTAGACCTCCAAAGAATCTAAAAGACAAACGGCCGTTAGATATATTTTTAAAACATGGAAAAAATAACTGGTACAGTCCTTCTTTTTTATGCCAATTTGGCGCCCGCTCCGCTTGATGTTCGTTTCCAGGCTCCAAGTAAAGTGAATGAGAAAAATGCCTCAATTGCTGACAGAACAAACTGGCTATGTTTACCGTTTTTAGCTCCTTCACCAGTGAAATAGCTCTTAATTTTTTAGTCAAACCAATTTAATCACGGCGGTGTGATATCTTGTTTGCCTACAATCTCTTACCTGCAAAAGGTTTTTTTTAACAAAGATGACCTAAAAAGTCTTTGCCAAAAAAATTTAATATTACCATCAAGGTTTGAATTCATCGGTGAATTAATCAGCCTTTCGGCCAGATCATTGAAAAATTTACTTGATTCGGATGACGGGTATAAATCGAGCAGGGCTCGCTGTCTTTTTATCGATCTGGAGATATACTCATCACGTGGTATATATCCCAGATAATCCAGTGAGATTGAATCCAGATGCTTATCGGCTATTGAGGCCAGCAAAGTGAAGACGGCTTTTGCCTCCTCGGCGCTACTGACAATATTCATCAGGATTTTAAACCTTTTCGCATGATATTTGGTGGTCATTATTTTTATTAAAGCGTAAGCGTCGGTGATGGGAGCCGGTTCGGGGGTGACCACAATAATGCACTCCTGGGCGGCCATATTGAAGTACATTACATTTGAACTAACACCTGCTCCCGTGTCAATTAACATAAAATCCAGATCAACGTCGTAATAGTCAAACTCGTTTAATAATCTTACCTTCTGTCTCTCGCTTAAGGCCGTCATCTCTTGAATGCCGGAGCTAGCCGGCATGATCTTGACACCTTCCGGTCCCTCAATGATTATTTCCTCGAGGGTTTTATCTCCGTTAAGCAGGTGGTTGATATTATATTGGGAATTCAGGCCAAGCAGGATGTCTACGTTCGCCAATCCCAAATCCGCGTCCCAGATTAAGACCTGTCTCCCCAGTCGGGCCAGAGCGACGGCTAGATTGACCGTAACACTGGTTTTGCCCACACCCCCCTTACCGCTGGTCACGGAGATGACCCTTACGGATTTGCTTCCCGCTCCCGGAGATATCCTGGCTATGGCTTTTGGGTGGTGCGATATCAAGATTTGTTAAACTCCCCTCTCAGGTGTGATAAGCTACGCGGCCACCCAGCTTGGGGCAGCTGGTAACATGTCAATCCGGGTCTTGCTTTCCATTTACCAAGAAGGTAAAAATTTAATCAGCGCCGGTAGTGCTGATTCGTCAGTCACGTTAATTATGGTCAACTGAACAATCATGTTATTCTGGAGAACATTGTAATTTCCAGGAGATTGTACAATCTGAAAAATACCGCTGGCGCCATCAATATTACCCACATAAGCCTTAATCGCGACGCCATTACCTGTTAAATTTGCCGTATCGCCTTGAGAGACTGGAAGCGTGGGCGATTCAGAGAGCTGTTCGCCAACACCCCCATTGTACGTAAGAGATCCCGCAACATTTCCAAGTGTATCAAAATATCCGTTGAAAGAAACTCCAAAATAAAATCCTGAAAAACCACCTCGAATTTGGTCGAGTTCCGGATTTGTCATTTCGACGCCTGAGAGTTTTGAATCTTGAGCCGCCGTCCCGGAGGGACTGAATGGAAAGAAAAAAAACAGGATCACAAAAATGATCAAAAAGCTATGTAATCGTTTATTTGATAGTATCATTGCAGGTCCTCCCTTAAAATGTTAAAATTCACCAGCGGTTTGAAAACTGCCGAAGCTCTGAAATCCGCTTGCTCCAATCGCCTGGATAATCAATATGTCTGATTCGGGTGCCAGGATTGTTGTATCCAATGATAATTCTTTAAGTTTAGTTGTGTTGCTCACGACCAGCAATATCACACCATTCCAATCTCGCTCGAATTCTTCGATACTCATGGTGCGGTTTCCAAAGGCAGGGTCGGCGAGAAAGGCCGTACTTCCTCTCACCCCCTTAAGGAGTACAAAGTGGGTATATTTTTTGGATGATAGAAGAACAATTGTAGGAAATTTTAATTTTCTCAGAATATCAGGCTTTACATTTTTGTATCCCAATACTTGATAATTCCTCTGTACGGCAAACGACTTTAAATCCAGGAGAGAAAATCCTTTTTTAGCAATCTTTTTCCTATCGCTTTTTTCCAATATATGTTTTACAATCTCTATCTCTTCTATGGGATCTTTGTAATAATAAGTCATTATTGTAGCTAAAGAAGCAGCTCCGCAACTTAAATCAAATTCTTGGCGTATTATATTTTTATATCTGCCTTCTTTCATGCTTTTCACTTTTTTTTGAATGATGATTCCATTTGGCATGCGAACTTTCATAATTGCCGCACGTCCATTATCGGCCTTCGCTAATACACTGATAAAGATCAGAGACCATACCGAAATCATGGCCACCCATTTTAATTCCGGTTTCATTTTAGATTAATCTCCCGCATGGAAAGAGCCAGATTGTTACCGAGGACACTCATATCGCCCGAGGCCTGAGTGACCTGTACAATTCCGGATGTGTTTGAAAAGGAATTATTAACCAGATTCTGGCGATCACCGCTTTCATCTTGATCAATTACATTATCGGAAAATATTACTCCCTCGAGTTCTATATTATCCAAGGTAACCAAACCGCCTACCGCCATTAGTAAATTATTAGACTGAATGTTATAATTGCCCGACGATTGATTAACTCCTATGATTCCGGTGTTATCGTTAAATGAATCCTCGATGATATTTTTTCGATTATTCGATCCTTTTGTCTGCGTCTCATTCGAAGAAATTCGAGCCACTTTACTCATCTGCATATTTGATAAGCTATTAGCTTCTGAAATTAGCGTTACTATGCGCACGTTCTCCTGATTGTTCATGCTGCCGGACGCCTGGTTAATGCTGATGATTCCCGAATTTTCGTTCGATGAACCGGATATTTCAGTTGTTCTCGATTGATTCTCCTCGTATATATAATTGCCGTATATTTCGCTCTGGTAGGTGCCTTGAGAACTGGCGTAATCCGCGTCGGTGGCGAATGAAAGCGGCATCATAAATTCGAGAGTTATATCTGGTGGTTGTGATAGATCGCTTGAAAACGTTAAACGGCTTTCCTCAGCCTTAACTGGAGATGAGAACAAAACAACCAGTACGATGATGAATAGGACTGACAAATGTTCTACAGTTTTAATCTTCCTCATTCAGTTCACCTTTTCGTTCAACGGAAGGAGGAGGGCTTGCCCCCCTCCTTCCTTCACATAACCAAGTTTACGGAAGCGGATGCATGGACGCGATTGAAACCACATTCGCCTGGTTGTTCATGTTACCGCTTGACTGGTTGAAGCCTACGATCCCGTGATTGCCGTTTATTGAGTTCAGAATTGTATCGGTTTTAAGAGTACCGACCTCCACCACATGGTTATTGCTGGTAACCTGGCCTAGATCGGCTTCGGCTAAAGCAACAAGGATTCCTTCATCCCCAAGAGTTGCGGCCACGGCTACCGCGTTACCCTGGTTGTTCATGTTACCAGCGGATTGATTTACCCCCACGACACCAAAATTACTACGGATGCTGTCCTCGAGCAAACTATCGACCTCGCTGCTGGATATGTTGAGTCTGTTATCTGTAGTTTCCTGGCTCGCGGAAGCTTGGGCATTGGCAAACGCCACTTTATCCGTCAGAGCCACAGCCATAGTGTTACCCTGATTATTTCCGGTGCCGGTATCCTGATTCACGCCCACGACTCCGGTGTTTACATTTATCGAATCCTGTATCTCTGAAAGTCTGACTAGGTCCGTGTCGGAGGTTTCTCCCGTTCCAATGTCAATTTCCGATGTTTCCTGATTAAGAATCGCGTTAGCTTCGGCCGCGCCATCGGGAGCCGCTTCTACAACGACCATGATGTCAATATCCTTGTTGATAGTGACGTTTTCTCTAACCCTAATGTCCTTGTCTTTGGTAATCGTCGCCAACACGTCAACATCCGCCGCTGCGGGTAAAGCGAATGCCAGTGAGAGTATGAACCCCAGTGATATGATAAGTAACTTTTTCATTTTTTTTTACCTCCCCTACCAGTCGAATGAATCTAGCGCGACAGCCAGGCTCAAAACATTACTTTGGTTGCCAAGAACACCCGAGGTTTGGTTCACAAAGACGACCCCATGGTTGTCCGACACCGATGCGAAAATTACGGATGTCTTAGCGACAGCGTCTTCGTGCACTCTACTCAAGGTCGTTGATTGTCCCAGATCCGCCTCGCTCAAGGCCACGGCTCCTCCAAGACTGGCGGCAATGGCCACGGCATTCATCTGGTTGTTTATGTTCCCTGAAGACTGATTTACACCCACAACCCCTTCATTACTATTAATGGAATTAACGATGAACGCGTCGCGAAATGGGACGTTAAAGGTATCGATTGTATTATAAGCATTTTTTTGCTCTACCGAGGCTTGGGCATTGGCGAATCCATATCCGCTAGAAGAGTCATTCTGAGGGTCTTCGGGATCATCAACGGCCACGGAAACCAGGTTCCCCTGGTTGTTCATGTTCCCAGTGGCCTGGTTTGTATTGATAATTCCCAAATTTCCTAATAGGGAATCATCGATTAAAGCCACTTTTTCCGCGCAATTTTCGCAGGCCTCATTATTTTCATTGGTCTGGTTGCCGATAGCCGCGGCTTCCGCGGCCTTTTCGGCGACATCATCAACGGTCACGAAGATATCAATATCCTTGTCAATCAGGATATGCTCCATTACTGTAATTTCTTTTATTTTGTCAATAGTCGCTACGACAGTTACATCCGCCGCTGCGGGCAGGCTGAATCCTATCAAGAATATCAGACCCAGAGTCATCAGTAAAAATTTCTTCATTTCGTCTTCCTCCTAAATAATTCATAATGTAGTTGCGTCCATATTCACTTGTTTTTTTAACACCAGTCCTTAACCCTTAAAGAGAAATTCACCTCCTTTTTTTCGGCCAAATATCAGCACCCGATTAACTTTAGCGTTCCAGACAACCTTTGAAGGTTTTTTAGAATCTGCATGAATCTAAAGGTCTGCATTAATTTCGGCCCCAATTTTTTTATATATAATCCGCATGGCCGAGTTAATCCGTCAGTAACGGATCGACTCGAGCATGCCGAGGTACTAAGTTCTGCGCATTGCTTTCCTTATCCTTTAAGTCTAATGTGCTTCTGGAACTGGTCCAAATTTAAAACTGATAAGCATATGACTAAGCAAAACCCGCACCAAGTAGCTATCTGCCTGAAAATACTCAAATTGCTATAATGAGCCTGAAGCATCTGTGCGATATATAAGACATCTAAAAAAAGATTTAGTTCCGTAATGTTACGAATTTATTATCTAATTTGTTGTGTCTTTTTTTAATGACAGAAGACATGTCTATTCGAACCATCGGTGTTTGATTCATTGGTTCGAACGTAAATTGTAAATAATTTATTTTGACATTTAAGTGAAAAGCATTTATAAATAAATTAAGCTTATCCAAAAAGAGACATTTGTTAGTGAAGAGCCGATCAAGACCATGGTTGAGACTGGCGCTAAAATTTTTTTTAGGTCATGAAAGGATGAATTCTCATGTGTTTCAGGTATAAGTTCAATCTGACCCTTATGGTGATTATTTCTCTTTTTTTCTTCTCTTCCGCGGCATTAAGCGCCGAGGAAAAAAACACCGAACAAACAGAACAAAAGAAACAAATCGAGTCTGTCTTAAGTAAGAGTACCGGCATCCTTCTCCCCCGAGGGCGCATCGTTATTGCTCCAAGCATCAGCCACACTCATTTCTCGCGTAATGTTATCTCTATTAGCGGATTTACTATTTTTGAGGCTCTGGTTATAGGAAGGATTGAGGTGAAGGAGATAAGGCGGGACATTATCACTGGTAAACTTACCCTCCGTTACGGGCTTCTCAATCGCCTGCAGTGGGATTTTGACCTGCCCTATCAGTATCGGCGGGATCGGGAAATTAATCCGGAGGGGGCTTCAACCGGCGGCGGAGAGGAGAGAGTTAGAATAATTGACGGCGCCTCTTTAGGCGACATTCAATCAGGGTTTGTGCTCCACGCGGGACGTGCATTGGGATGGGACCTTATGCTGAATACCAAAGTGAAAACACGTTCAGGAAAGGATCCTTATCACCTGGCCACTGAATTAATAGGTGACCCTGCCCAAGGACAGGTGCCAGCGACGAGTGAGGTTCCAACCGGAACCGGACACTACGGAGTTTCTTTTGGTATTTCTGTTGTGAAGGCTACTGATCCGGTAGTCTTCTTTGGGTCTCTAAATTACTTCGTAAACCTAAAAAGAAATCTTGGAGCGGATTTTGGAGTTATAAATCCGGGAGATAGTGTTGAATATTCCTTGGGTTTGGCCCTGGCGCTGACTGAGAGGGCATCCATCAATTTTTCACTGCAGAACATCTTCACCTTCCAGACTAGACAAAACAGTGTAAGAATTAGAGAATCTGAGGTGAATTCAAGCAGTTTTCTAGTGGGGAGCAGTTTCAGATTTAGTAAACGTTATTCATTATCGATAAGTGTTGGGATAGGATTGACAGCTGACTCGCCTGACTATCAGATACACTTTAGTCTACCTTTGTCTTTTAGGTGAGTTTCGCCCGCGTCAACGGGCGTAATGGACATCGAGCTTTTTCATGAGGGAATAGAGGTATGACCGGCTGATTCCAAGCGATCTCGCTGTCTGGCTGATATTATATTGATCTTCGCGCAGGGCCTTAAGAATCAAATCCTTCCTGGCTTGTTGCGTGGTGTCTTTGAGAGCTTTCGAATTATTATTCACGGGTTGCCGGGTGTGGAGTTCCAAATCCTCCGGTTCGATCCAGTCATCCTGAACAACGACTGCTCTCCTGATCCGGTTAACTAATTCCCGGACATTTCCGGACCACGGATGTGCTTGAATGGCCTCCAAGGCGGAAGGTGTAAAACCTTTGCCTTTCCATTTATGTTCCGCCCCGATTTTTTCAAGAAAATATTTAGCTAGATTAATTTTATCCTCTCCTCTCTCCCGGAGAGGAGGAAGGCAAATCGTGAATACATTTATTCTATGAAAAAGGTCTTGTCTGAATTCTCCATCGAATACCGCCTGTTCAAGCTCCTTGTTTGTGGCCGTGATAATTCGGACGTCCACTCGTTTACTTTTTATGGAACCAACGCGCTCAATCACTCTATTTTCTAAAAATCGAAGAAGCTTGGATTGCAGTGGTTTTGGGAATTCCCCTATTTCATCCAAGAATAATGTTCCACCGTCTGCTTGTTCAAACTTCCCCTGCTTTGCGTTATAGGCTCCGGTAAAAGCGCCTTTTTCATGTCCAAACACCTCAGCTTCAAACAAAGGCACCGGAATAGCGGCGCAATTAATGGCGACAAATGGCTTGGTTTTGTTAAAACATTTCTCATGAATGGCCTGAGCGGTCAGTTCTTTTCCGGTACCACTCTCACCTAAAATCAAAACGGGCAGATTAGTTGGAGCTACCTTTTCTAATAGGTTGAAAACCTTCAACATCTTTGGAGATGTTCCCACAAATTCAGCAATGTTTTCCACGCTTTTTCCTCGCAAAAGCTAGTTGATTATTGCGCTTCATTTCACGAACATTTTTTTTGTACTCATGCTTTTTTGAGCTACATCCGTATCAGAAGCAGCCGTACCAAAAATATCATTTTTTTGAGAACTTGCTAATATTATACCGAGGTTAGATATGATCCGCAAAAAAAACAGATAAATTTATTTTTTAAAAATTGTTATAAATCTCAATTCGCCCATTCCAGCTCAAAAAAAATGGCGAAGTTACGAATCGGCATCAATATTGACTGCCATTAAATTGACAATACCGGGCAAGCCCGCTATTCTGGTTCATCGATCGATTATTTCTAAAACAGGACAGAGTACACACAGCCGAACGCCAGCAGGGAAACTGCCTCTGTTGGCCGGAATTACCAGGAAATGCTTCGCGCTTAAAACCCATTGATTTAGCAAGAGCGGTAAACTAAGGAGAAATGGATGTCGGAACAAACACTATCAAGCGTTAAGGTGCTGGATCTAACCCGGTATATTGCCGGCCCTTTCTGCACCAAGCTTTTAGCCGATTTCGGCTCGGAGGTGATCAAGGTCGAGACGCCTGTCACGGGTGATCCGGCCAGAAACATCGGGCCGTGTCTCGAGGACGATCATCATCCGGAT
>SDBS01001830.1_pt1 | contig 21439 bp, 17 predicted proteins | sample 2277091 | NCBI WGS metagenome assembly SDBS01 (sample SAMN10404972, study PRJNA504765) | marine sediment metagenome | isolation source: marine sediment core GS10_PC15, 163 cmbsf | place: Arctic Ocean: Southern Knipovich Ridge | collected 2010 | reverse complement strand
AAAAAAAAATGGGGATACTTTCTCATGATTTTGCTCAACTGAGTGGAGAAGCACAACAGAGTAGTATATGAAGACAGGATGGTCCTTTTTGGAAAATCCGGAAGTCACAGACTAGTGAGTTTTTCCCAAATGTGTGACTTCCTACTTCATTCGCATATGCTTAGTTGGTATTATAATAAGCTGTATAACAGTGTTGTACGATGTCGGGGGAGATGTGTAATTATTATTCATGACTCACCATCCTGTGAAGAAGTCACCACCCTGTGACTTGCCAAAAAAGCCGAAAAAGGGGTGGGAGGCCAGAAATTGACACCGCAGGTGTTTCGATTTAGTTCAAAAAATGGGGTATGTCCAGATCGCTAGACTTTCTTGACTTTGGCCTACAATTGACATAACTTTGTGAAAACTAACATACTCACCTAATCCCAATGCCTGAAAAAGCTGATAAATCCATTAACTTCTGGCAGGAACTGAAACGCAGAAATGTCATCCGTGTGATGACTGTATATATAGCAGCAGCTTTCGGCCTCCTGGAATTGACGGATATTATTTCTGGTTCATTGAATTTACCAGGCTGGAGTATATCAGCAGTTATGGTCTCCGCGGTAATTGGGTTTCCAATTGCGTTTCTGCTTGCATGGTTCTTGCCGGTATCCTCTGACAGCGCAGCATGGGAGGGTTTTCATCATGCTATAGCAGAGCAGGATCTGGATAAAACAGAGGTCATATTTCATTCAGATGAGCTGGTCCCCGACCTGGTTGGTCATCCAGATGAAATGGCGAAAGTTAAACCGGGAAAAGGCAAAGTTCAGATTTTAAGTGTGAGCTCATTTGTTGTAATTGCTGCCGCTGCAATACTTTTCCTGTTCTATAGTGGGAAATCAGTGCCATTTAAAGAACGGGGCTGGATTGTAATCACCAATTTTGAGAATCATACCGATGAAGAGATTTTTGACAACTCGCTGAATACCGCCTTTACACTGAGTATAAATCAATCACGATATGTCAATGTGATCCCCCGGCAGAGAATGTTTGAGACTTTAAAGCGAATGAAAATTAAAGACCTGGTGTATATAGATGAGGAAACAGGCAGGGAGATCGCCATACGTGAGGGTGTGGAAGTTTGTATTGTTCCAGAAATCAGCAGGATAGGATCCCAGTATATCCTTACTGTCAGAATCCTGGAAGCCAAAACTGGGACTATTTTCAGATCGGAGGTCCTCTATGCAAAAGGCCAGGATGAGATTCTTGAGAAACTGGATCAGTTAACTAAAAAGATAAGACGTAACCTGGGTGAATCGAGATATAAAATATCCGGGCAAAATAAACCCTTATCTAAAGTAACTACTTCTTCACTGGATGCACTCAAACAGTTTTCACTGGGTATTGAGAATCATCTCAATATGGAATTTGAAAAAGCAATCATCCATTATGAGAATGCGATTCGCATTGATTCTAATTTTACATCAGCGAAAGCTTCCCTGGGTAATTTACTTTTTGAAAGATTTGATCGCGAGAAAGGCCGTGAATGGTTGGACCAGGCTATCCTATCCATTGATGATCTTGCAGATAATGAAAAATATAGTATACTTTCCTTTTATGCTGTAAATATTGAAAATAACCTGGATAAAGGTATCGAGTATATAAATACAATCATTGAATTGTATCCTGATGAGCCAATTTCCTATAATAACCTGGGATGGTATTATTATAATCAGGGAGAATATGAGAAAGCTGTTAAAGAATATAAAGCTGCCCTTCAGATTGATCCATATATGATGCTTTCATATGGTGGACTTATATGGATATATCTTGAAAATCTCGGGCAAATAGATTCTGCCATGGTGTGGTGCGAAAAAATAATAGAAGCCGGACCTGAAAATCCATGGGGGCATTTTTATCTGGGTTCTGCCTATGTTGCTATTGATAGTCTAGAGAGGGCGGCAATTGAATACGCAAAAGCCAGGGACCTTGATCCTAATCTGCTCTTAAATCAATACAGATTGGCCCATGTTTACCGGCTTCAGGGAGAGTATGACAAAGCTATTGAAGTATTGGAAGAAATACTTACTATAAATCCGGAAGAAGCATCAGCTCACTATGATTTGGGTATAAACTACAAATTAAAAGGTGAGAATGAAATTGCCAGTACTCATTTTCTGGAATTCAAAAAAATTGCACAACAGTGGGTAGATGATTATCCTGATGATCCTGAAACTCTTATTGCATACGGAGTAGTACTTACCCGCCGTGGAGAAAAAGATACCGGTTGGGAAATCGGAAAAAAAGCAATTGAACTTGATTCAACGATCTATTTTCACTTTGCTCGATTACTTGCTGTTCAGGACAGGAAAAGTGAAGCCCTAGACCATCTGGAAAAAGCACTGGAGAATGGTTATCGAAACCTGCCTTGGTTAAAACTCAATCCCGATATTAATCTACTGCACGAAGAAGTCCGATACCAGGAGCTGATCAACAAGTATTTTAATTAAGCCCAATACTTGCTGTCACTTACACCCTGATATAAGAGAAATATTCAAGCAATTTTAGGAAAATCTGATAATATTGGATCTCTATTCCGATAATATCGGATATTTCTGGATTTCAATTCCGGTATTATCCCATTTTTGACTATATTTGTTTAAAATTATGAGAATGTATATCCAGCGGAAATTACATCAGGATATCAAAGAACACCTTAATAGAAAAGAATACACAATCATAACCGGTCCCCGTCAAAGTGGTAAAACATCACTATTACAGGCTTTATTCAAAGAGTTAGAAAATGACCAAAAAAAAGTAAATTATATTACTTTTGAAGACAGGGACATATTATCTGCGGTAAATACCCATCCCGAAGAAATCTTTTCTTTTACACCACGTCCGAAAAAAGTCCTCTCCGGTTCTCGTTCGATGGATCAGCCGTCCTTTCTCATGATTGATGAAGTTCAATATGCAGCTGATCCGTCGAATTTATTAAAATATCTATACGATGTTTACGGTGAGAATTTGAAAATCGTTGCTACCGGCAGCAGTGCATTTTATATTGACAAGAAATTTACTGATTCACTCTCAGGAAGGAAAAGAGTATTTGAATTAAAGACACTTTCGTTTGAGGAATGGCTGGTTTTCAAGAATTTAAGTGATTTATCCGGGGAGTTGGCACTCATCAGGGAACGGAAAGATTATACTTCTGCCAGTCACCGGGAGTTAATGGAATTGTTTAACGAATATCTGGTCTTTGGAGGATATCCAGAAGTCGTTCTGGAACATAAAAGGGAGGAAAAGATCAAGTTACTGAAGGAGATAAAAGATTCCTTTTTAAAAAGGGATATTGATGATTCCGGAGTAAGTAATCCGGACAAATTTTACAACTTGTTATCACTTTTGGCCGGACAGACTGGTAATCTTGTTAACAGGAATGAGCTTTCGAGTATCATTGGCATTGATCATAAAACAGTTGACAAATACCTTTATGTGCTCCGAAATTGCTTTCACATTGATTTGGTAAAACCCTTCTACTCAAGCCTGCGTAAAGAACTTACAAAAATGCCAAAGGTATATTTCAAAGATGCTGGCTTAAGAAATGTTGCACTCAACCGTTTTTTTGATTTTAAAACCCGTGAAGACCAGGGTGCACTATTGGAAAATTATGTATATAATCGCTTGTTAATATTATTTGATACAGATGCCATTAATTTCTGGAGAACGTCCTCCAATAAAGAAATCGATTTCGTTATAAGTACTTCATACAGGCAAGGATTAGCCTATGAAGTAAAACTAAAATGTAAAAACTTAAAAAGAAGCTTTCAGCAGGCATTTGTTGAACACTATCCAAATTATTCCCTGGAAGTAATATCCTATGATATAAATAATGAATGCAGATGGGTTCTGAAGTTGTAAATTTTGCCCCATGGATAGATAATATGATCCATCGCCTGGAACATTACTCTACACAAATTGATCCTGGCACACATCATCAATTAAAGGCTATTTATCTGGCAATGAGTTGTCTCAAGCCTGAGGATGATGATGATATCAGACAGTTGTGGATTGAAGTTCAGCGGGGATCCATTGAGGATTTCGGGGATTTTGACACTTACCGGGAAGAAGGGCTTGTTGAAACTTATGAGGAATTTGAAAGGGAATGGAAAGACTATTATCCAGATGAAGTAAAATGGTATGGCTTTGCCACTTCAAGATACAAGGAAGAGATGTTCTTTTATTTCAATTCAAAATTGATCTTTACAATTAAAGGAACAGCTGAATCCGTTACGGATGGGCAATATCATAATACCGATATGAAAAGGTTTTTGGAGTGGTTACTATACAGGATAACGGAAGAAACCGGGAAAATTAAACAGGATACAGCCGGTTACAATATGTATCTCGATAAGCATTTATCATATCATAAACGGACCGGGAGAATTAAAAGAAAAGAATATTGGGATCTGCTGGGTAAATATGCCGTCAGACTGGATGAAAACCTGGGTCATGACAGAATCCATACCCTCAGGAAACTGGTTGACAAGCAGCAGCACAGTGCGGTAGCCCCAACGGTCCCAGGACTGTCAGCGGGCAATTTCTTCAGGTATTGTGAAATCTGCTATGATGCCAATGATTATTTCAGGGAGCATAACGATGGATCATCTCCGATCGAAAAATACAGGCGAATGGCTGACGGCCGATGTGGGGGACTTACCAAAATTGACTTGAACTCAGAGGAAACTTTCAGGGAATGGTATCACAGTGAAAAGATCACTGGGGCACATCCTTGGGAAATATGCCGTGGCGGCAATTCAACTCACATCTCATTAATGGCCACGGAAAATGGAAATGCCTGGACCCTTTTGCTGGACGGCTCAAGTGTCGTTAGGGTTGAAGAAACTGTCAGAATGGCTGTAGCCCTTCACAACGGCAGCGTCCCTTTCATTCTTCATAAGGGTGAAGCAATACTAAGAATGGTAACTGGCGAAGATTATATCGGAATAGTCCCTGATTATATCTTCCCACGATATTGTCACAGCTTTTTCCCCTCGGAGGATAGAATAATTGATTTTTTGAACCTTGGATATGAAGATCCGGAGAAAATAATTAAAAATGCTTTCTGGTATCCCTTGAAACCTGTTCTTCTTTCATCCTGAAATCCATCCATAGAAGAACATTCCTGTGTAGCAATTTGGTAAACATTAATATTCAACGATTACCAAATCTTTATGCTAGTTGTAAGAGAAAAGCATGCTGATCCTGCAACCAAAGCAGTATTAAGATAGAGGGAAGCACCTTGGACTGGATGTAATTCTTTGATAAGTAAGAAGTCAATTGATGTTAATTTACCATATTTTGATATAAGGCTTGAGTTATGTATCTTCGCATTATGTAATTTTACATTATGTAATTTTACATTGAAAATAGAATCATTATCATGGAATCTCCATTCGTTTTTGGTAAGATCGCAAAAGGCAAGTCATTTATTAACCGAAAGAATGAATTAAAGCACCTTACAAGCAATTTTTTATCAAACATAAATACGATGATCATTTCCCCAAGACGATGGGGAAAATCTTCCCTGGTTGCTAAAGCGACCGAGCAAGTTTCGAGAAGCAACAAGAATATCAAGTTTTGCTATTTAGATCTTTTTAGAATCCAGGATGAAAATCACTTTTATGAATTCTATGCCCATGAAGTACTTAAAGCCAGTTCCAACAGATGGCAGGAATGGGTCAGCACTGCAAAAGATCTGCTGAAAGGAATCGTTTCATCTGTATCCATTGGGACTGATCCAACACAGGACTTCAGATTGAAAATCTCCTGGGATAACTTAAAAAAAGATGAAAAAGCCATCCTTGACCTTCCGGAAAAAATTGCACAAAAGAAAAAAATCAAATTTATTATATGCATTGATGAATTTCAAAAAATCGCAGCATTCAACGAAAGTCTATTTTTTCAGCAAAAACTGCGTTCCCACTGGCAGGATCAAAGCAATACATGCTACTGTTTATATGGTAGTAAAAGGCATATTATAACTGAATTATTTACTTCGCAATTCTATCCATTTTATCGGTTCGGCGATTTGATTTTTTTACAAAAAATCGAACCAAAACATTGGTATGGGTATATTGAAAAACAGTTTGCTGCTTCCGGGAAAATAATAAACAGGGAAATAATTGATAATATTCTTGATGTAAACTCCAATCATCCTTATCATATTCAACAGTTTACCCATTATTTGTGGAGACTTACCGGAAAAGAAGCCGACCGTGATATTTTTGAAACCTGCCTTGAGGAACTATTGTTGAATAATGAAATCCTTTTCAGAAAGGAGATAGAAAATCTCACTACTCTTCAGCTAAGGTACCTTGCTGCAATGGTGAACAAAGAACCCCATTTGAATTCCATAGATACCATCACGAAATATAAACTTGGTTCTCCCGGGAACTTGAGCACGATAAAAAACGCTTTGGAGACAAAAGAAATAATTGATTTCTATGAATCAGAACCTACATTTATTAATCCTCTTTTTGAATACTGGTTGAGAAATGTCCAGCAGCTAAACTACCAGGGACTTTAAATACCTCAGTTTAATTGGAGAACAATTAGCATTATTTTTGAGGATCTATTTTCTACTTGACTGATAAAGAATTGATCCTTAACTATATTTATAACAAACCCTCAATCCTCAATGTCTGGGAATCCAAATAAACTATCCCAATTCTGGCAAGAATTAAAAAGGCGGAAAGTAGTACATATAATCACGGTATATGCCACCGCGGCATTTGTAATCATCGAGCTGGTCAATAATGTGGCTGAGCCACTGATGAAGAGCGTTTACTGGCCAGGGACAAAACGGTTGACAAGGAAGCCTACGATTCCTACCTTAAAGCCCTACAATACTGGGATCAGCTCAGTAAGGAGCCGTTGACAATAGCCCTGGAGTATATGAATATTGCCATTGAAAGGGATCCTGACTGGGCACCCCCCTATGCCGGTGTCGCACAAGTCTGGGCAGGAATGGCACAAATGGGTTTTGTATTGCCAGAGATCGCCGGACCGAAGATTTACGAAAATATTAATATGGCCCTTGAACTTGACCCGGATTTTGCCGGTTCACATTATATCAGCGCTCTGATTTCCGTCTGGTGGGACTGGAACTGGGAAAAGGGAGAAAAGGAATTCTTAAAGGCCCTGGCCATCAATCCCAACGATGCCATGTCAAGGATCTATTATACACACCTGTTAATGATCCTGCAACGACCTGATGAGGCAGTAACGCAGGGTCAGCTCGCGGTAGACCTGGACCCGTTAAATCCCCTGATCCTTGCTTTGTATGCTGTCGTGCTGGGAGATGCAGGTGAATACCATGCGGCCTGCAGGTATGCTGAAAAGGCGGTTGCCGGTTATCCGGAAAGTTTTTTTACCCAACATAGACTGGGTGCAGCGTATTACAATATCGGGGAATATGAGAAAGCTTTCGAAATAACCAAAAAAGAACTCCCGTTTGAAGAAGATGTTGTAAAAACCATTGATAAGATTTGTTATCGTTACTGACTGTTTAACAGCACATTAAGAGGGGCGGGAGGTTGAAGGCAAACGGTATTCTTTCACATCCAGGATCTTAGCAAATGGCAAATCAATGGCACAGAATCACATTAAGGTCAGAAGAAAGGTTCGGTGGCTGCTTTTGTTAAAAATTGCAGGATTTCTTTTTCCCCGGGTTTTTCTCGTGCAAATATTACTCTTTCAGAATAATCAATATCCTTGAAATAAACCAGTTGCTGCCTGAAAAGCTTGAGATTAAATGAATCATTGTATAATTCAATTGCTCTCCTGCCTATTTCATGGATCGAAAAATGATCTCTGAGAATAAAGTATAAATCAACATAATCCTTCTAATTAGCCCTTCCCCCCAGAGCAAATGCTTTCATGGCAGCCAGATCAATTAATTCCGGCATCGTGATTATTTTCTCAAATCTGCCCTCATGAGGTATGCTAAATGGATAATTAAAGAAGGTAATCTTCACATCGTTTATTAAAATGTGAAGCTGGTCATATGCTTCATGAAGAATTTTATAGTGAATATTGCTTCCAGCCAACTTATTTTTTATGCTTTTCACTTTCAGATCAGAACCAGTAAACAGATCAAAGTCAATAGACTGTCTATGACCAATGTACAAGGCAACAGCGGTTCCCCCGGCCAGATAGAATGCCCCGGAAAATCCTGAAATTAAGTCTAAGAGTTTAATCTGACCGGTCGTCAGTATTTCTTTGTGCATGCCTCTGAAAATACAGGTTAAAGAAATTTATGACCTGTGGAAAATAATTCACTCTTTTACCTGAGATATGTTTGTAAAAAATATCGGCGACTTCATTTATTCCCATCAGATCAAAAAGTTTTCGTGCGGATTTTTCGTTTCCATAATTAAGAATGGTTTCCACAAGCAGTTCAGGGCTGATGTTTTCCTTTTCCTGTTCAGGTATATACCAGAACAGGCTGCTGTTCTCATTAATCAGATCACGAATTCCCTTCCTGCGCATTAATAATTAATTTACCGGATTGAATAATCATCCCGAAATCCATTAAATCAAAATTACGAAAATTAACGGTTGACTCTGCTGTTCCCTAGGGATAAAAAAAATTGAAGACGGAGACGTTAACGAAGGTATTTTAAAAAATATCCGGGGAGTTCCAACAATTAATGCCAGTACTATTATATTTTTGAATCTTCATTCAAAATCTTTCAGGGATATGGTAAAATACGGACAAACCTGGTGGGGCAACGAATGGTTAAATGCCCTTGCTCATATTGATTATTCGAACCGTCTGCCAAGGGGGAGAAGTTATGCCAACAAAGGTGCAGTGAAAGACATTGTTGTTGAAGGCAATACCATTATAGCCAAAGTGCAGGGCACCAGAAGAGCACCTTACAATGTTACAGTTAAGATTCCCGGTTTTTCAAAAAATGAAAAAGATACATTGACAGATGTGATCATGGGAAACCCCCTGTTGTTATCAAAGCTTTTAAACCGGGAGTTACCTGTCAGCCTCAATCAGATTGCACATGATTACAATATTCGAATTTTCCCTCAAAAATGGGACGATCTGAAAATGGATTGTTCCTGCCCTGACTGGGCGGTTCCCTGTAAGCATCTTGCTGCTGTTATCAATATGATTGCCAACGAGATTGACCGTAATCCTTTTGTGATTTTTAAATTGCATAATTACGACATTATTGAGGATTTGAGGAAAAAGGGGCTGGAAGCTGTCGGAGAGTCTGTTATGATTCCTGATATTAATTCATTACTGGCAGCAGAGCCACTGAACACCTATAAACCACCAGAATCTCCTCTGCTGGAAGAAATTGATTTTTCTGTTATTGAAGAAATGAGGGAAAACTTACTTTCCATGCTATCAGAAAAACCGGTTTTTTACAATAAAGATTTTAAAAGCATCCTGGACAAATTATACAGAAGCACAGCAAAAAACATTATAAGAAAAATCAGGCAAACCAGCGCCGCTGAACGGTCCACCACCAATTATGAGAAATACACAAACATTGAGGTTGTCCTGAAAGACATATGCTTCTTTTCTTCCTGTAAGCTCCAATCCGGCCATGGATCAGATTCATTGAATGATCCTGATGAACTTATTTCATTCCTGTCCGGAATACCTCCAAAATTCATCAGCAAATTATCACCAGGGTTATTGCTTCTCTATTTCACCTTTCATTTTGCCCGTAAGCTGGCCGAAAAATCAGCATTTATCCCTCAAATCGTACAATTGGCAGATAATAGCTACACTATTCGCTGGATTCCCGCATTGATCAATAAAAGTACCGGGCTTGTTTTTGACAGCCTGGTCAAGGCTTGTCCTCCGGCATTGGCAACCCTGGAAAAGGAACCAATGCTTCTTAGAACAGAGGAACAGGTGAAAAGCCTGGTTTCCATTTTTATTCAACAGTATATTAAGGATGCAGGCTTCGATAAATCCCTTGAAAATGAACCCGTTTCAAGGATTTTTATTGACGACTTCTCATATCAATTTGATAAGCTGGGCGAGAAAGAAATACCACCTTCCATACAGCGCTGGATTGACAAGTTCTTCCTAACACATCAAAAGTTCACACCGGTACTGGAAGTTCATGAGGATAGAGATACCGGCTTTTTCGGGCTAAAAGTGCTAGTTGAGAACAGCCAGGAACCTTTTAAAAAACCCATTTCACTGAAAGATATACTGATCCTTCCGGAATACAGCAGCACGAAATTTGATATACTCCGAAACCTTGACTTATTGACCCCCTCATTTCCGGCACTTGAAGGCATAATAGCTTCATCAGGCGAAGTGACCCCTACTTTTAATCCGGATGAATTTGCTGAAGTAATGTTTAAAATACTTCCGGTAATAAAGCTTTATGGAATTAAAATAATTTTACCCAGGGAGCTTAAAACTTTGGTCCGGCCCAAAGTCTCCATCTCTCTATCTTCCTCAAACCCGGGCACTACAAAATCCTTTTTAAATCTCGATAAGATCCTCGATTTTCAATGGAAAATCGCCTTGGGTGATACGCTTCTGGGAACCCAGGATTTTATTAAACTTGTGCAAGACTTATCGGGCATTGTAAAAGTGAAAAACCAATTTGTTTATTTGAACCAGGCCGACATAAAATCTTTGATGGAAAGCATCGCAAAGCAGGAAAAAATAAACCGGAACCAATTGCTGCAAGCGGCGATCACCGGTGAATATAACGGGGCAAAGATAAATATCGATAAGGAAACGAAAAAACTGATAGACTCTTTGATGCAGGTTGAGAAAATTGACCTGCCCGCAGGATTAAATGCAAGTGTGCGCCCGTATCAGCGAAGGGGCTACGACTGGTTGTATAAAAATGCCCAACTGGGTTTTGGCAGCATTATTGCCGATGACATGGGCCTGGGTAAAACCCTCCAGGTTATTTCCATAATCCTGAAATTAAAAAATGAAGGGGCCCTGGACACTCACAAAGCATTGATCATTGTACCTACAACTATTTTGACCAACTGGCAGAAAGAGTTTGATAAATTTGCCCCTGGTATTTCTTATTCCGTGTATCACGGGCCAAACCGTACCCTGGACACTGATACTGACGTGGTCGTAACCAGTTACGGGATATCCCGGAGCGATCATGAAGTTCTGACAAAATACAAGTGGAAAGTTGTTGTCATTGATGAAGCTCAGAATATCAAAAATGCAGGTGCTGCTCAAACAAAAGCGGTTAAAAAAATTAAATCTGACATTCGCATTGCCATGAGTGGTACACCGGTTGAAAACCGCTTATCGGAATACTGGAGTATTTTCGATTTTACCAACAAAGGTTACCTGGGAAACCAGAAATATTTCATCCAGGAATTTGCTAATCCTATTGAAGTATATCGTAACAAGCAAAAGTTATCCCGTTTTCTGAAAATTACTGGACCTTTTATTCTTCGCAGGTTAAAATCCGATAAATCAATTATCAGCGATCTGCCTGATAAAATAGAGAACGATTATTATTCATCCCTGGTAAAAGAACAAGCCGCTATATACCAGAATGTACTTGATACCATCATGGCTGATATTGAAAATATTATTATGGATGAAAAAGACGGTAATATCCAGCGGAAAGGATTGGTATTAAAACTGATAATGGCGTTGAAACAAGTATGCAACCACCCTTCGCAATATTTAAAAAAGGAGGATATTTCGCCCGAATTATCCGGAAAGGCCAGCTTGTTTTTGAGTTTACTGGAAAACATCGTTGAAAATGATGAGAAAGTCCTTGTTTTCACTCAGTTCAGGGAAATGGGGGTGATATTGCAAAAAATCATAAAAGAGCGTTTTGATACAGACTGCATGTTCCTGCATGGTGGCACATCACGAAAACACCGGGACGAAATGGTAGAAAAGTTTCAGAATAATCCACACGAAAAAATCTTTATTTTATCTATTAAAGCTGGCGGAACCGGGCTCAACCTTACAGAAGCCAGTCATGTTATACATTACGACTTATGGTGGAACCCGGCGGTTGAAGTACAGGCAACAGACAGGGCGTACCGTATAGGGCAAGAAAGAAATGTAATGGTTTACCGCTTAATTACTAAAGGCACATTTGAGGAAAAAATAAACGCAATGCTCACTTATAAGAAAGAACTCGCTGATTTAACAGTGCCCAGCGGAGAGAAATGGATTGGAGATTTGTCGAACCGTGACTTAAAAGAACTTTTTTCATTATAGAATAGTGGGCAATTAGCGTATTATAATGCCGGCTTGACTAATATTGAATTGGTTCATAACTTTACTTATTAACAACCCCTAAACCTTGAACAATGTCTGGCAATCCCAGTAAACTGTCACAATTCTGACAGGAATTAAAAAGGCGAAAAGTCATATATGTAATCACGGTATATGCCTCTGCTTCATTTGTAATCATTGAACTGGTTAACAATGTTGTTGAACCTCTGAACCTTCCGGAACGAACTCCGACCTTTGTTATTATTGCTCTCGTTATCGGATTCCCATTGGCCGTTATTTTATCCTGGATCTTTGACCTGACCTCGAAAGGTATGGAGAAGACCAAACCATTATCGGAAGGACAAGAAGCTGAAAGACCAGTCATGCAGAACAGGTGGAAGATCGCCACCTATGTGAGTCTTGCTGTGATCATTGGGTTGATAATCTTGAACATTGCCGGAAGAACCTCAAAACTAAAAGCAGGTGACATTCAATCACTAGTGATACTTCCCTTTGATAATTTCACCGGTGATGAAGGACTGGAGTATTTCGTCTCTGGTATGCATTCTTCGCTGATCGGGGATATGGGCAAGATCAGCGGATTGCGGGTGATCTCCAAAACCTCATCCAATGTTTACAAAGGAGTGGATATGTCTGTGCCTCAAATCGCCTCAGAATTGAATGTGGAAGCAGTGGTGGAAGCACAGGTGATGTGTCTGGGTGACAGCATATGTCTCCAGGTAAAAGTAATCAGCGTATATCCCGAGGAGAAACAACTCTGGGTGGCGGATTACAAGGAAGAAAAAAGCCAGATATTGAACCTGTATAACAGAGTAACAAAACAAATTGCAGATGAAGTAATGGTTGAATTAACGGCTGATGAAGAGAACTTGCTGTCAGTGACCACTACAGTGGATAAGGAGGCTTACGATGCCTTCCTCAGGGGCCATTATTACTGGGGTAATGATCTTCTTAGTGAGGAATCCCTGAATAAAACCCTGGAGAATCTCAATATCGCCATTGAAGAAGATCCGGGCTTTGCACCTCCCTATGCAGGAGTGGCACAGGTCTGAGTCGGACTGGCACAAATGGGATTTGCATCACCGGAGGTCGCCGGTCCGAAGATCTATGAGAACATTAACAAAGCCCTTGAACTTGATCCGGATTTTGCCGATTCACATTTCATTAATGGCATTATAGCTGTATGGACAGAGTGGAACTGGGAGAAGGGAGAAAAGGAATTCCTGCACGCCCTTTCTATTAATCCCAATGACGCCATGTCCAGGATCTATTATGCACATCTGTTAATGACCCTTCAAAGGCCTGATGAAGCATTGGCGCAGGGTCAGCGGGCAGTTGACCTGGATCCGCTAAATTCATTGATCCAGGCATTATTTGCAGTCGTATTAACAGATGTGGATAACTGGAAGGCTGCTTATAATTATTGTGAGAAATCGCTGGCGCTCGATCCGGAAAACTTTTTTGCGTCAAATATTATGGAAATGGTAGCTTATCATTTGGAACGCTACGACGAAGCATTTGAAGCAATAAAAATATTTCTCCCCCTGGAAGATGATGTGATGAAAGACATCGAGAAGATTTTCAAGGACAAGAGTTACAATGCGGCACTTGAAGAAGTAGTACACCAGATGGAATTACTGGCTCAAACTAAATATGTTAACCCTTTTGATATGGCAATGAGATATTCATGGCTGAATCAACACGAAAAAGCCCTGGATTGGATTGAAAAAGGCTTTGAATTTCACGATCCAAATATACCATATCTAACAGTAGGATTAGTCGGTATGGATGAATTGCATGACAATCCCCGGTTCCTTGCCATCCTTGAAAAAATGAACCTGCCGTTACCAAGAGATTAATCATACAAATACCCAGGATCATCCTTGCTGCATCAGAAAGTCACAATGATTGTATCAACAAAAAACGCAATCATCTGCTTCGCATGGGCACCTGGAGGTCGGCAGTTTCTATAATTTAACGGTTATACTTTTACCAGCATAAACTCCCTGAGGTAGGTCTACCACAAAATATGTTTTATTCTGTTTATTATTTGGGAATGCAACAAAATTATCTCCACTAACATTGTAAATATCCGGAACGGTAATTATCATTCTGCTTAGTTTTCTTGAAGGGTCAGAAATTGTTAATTCTTCAATTCTGTTTCCCTGCATCTTCAGCATTGCCATACCCTGACTGTCCATTCTGAATTTGAAACCATCTGAGATCTCTACCTCTCCGGCCCTATAGAATGCAAGCTGGCATATTCCCAGTTTATTATTTTTTACTGCCTGTATATCAGATGAATTTGAAAGGATCTCAATATTGCGGTTATCACTGCTGGTCTCGTTGAGTTCCTGCTCACTTACATCTGGCACCACTATATATTGATAGGCAGCATTATTTGGCCGTTTTCCATGATCAAACCACAACATAAATACTTCTTCACTCACAATTTCTTCTGAGATATTTTTTTGATCAGTAATGTCTGACCAGCGTCCCTGTTCAACTTGATTTGACAGATTAATTGTTGTTGGATCAGGAAAAATATACCCAATTTTATCCTGATACACCCATTTAACATTATCCAATTTGCGATTACCATTTGGAAGTATTATTGTTTTATCATCTTGCATAACAGTCACATCACTTCTCAAAAATACCTGATTAATAGTGGTGGCTACCGGCAGGTTTGGCCTGGAATTGATACCTGTTCCAAGGCAAACATATTCTTCATCAAAAAAGAACCAGGACTTTTTGGCTGTGAGCATATCATGAGGACTCCTGAAGTCAAATGCAACAGCTCCATATAAGCCGTCGGTAACAGCTCCAACAAAGTCAGTAAGTCCGTCTTTTTGAATTTCAGTCGGACCATATAGTTCAGGTTTTTGCATAATGGTGGTGCCCGATATCTTCTGCCAGTCATAGACAGCCCATATATTATGGTATTCATCTCCCCGGAGCTGTAAATAATTGGTGCCATCGGCCCGGTGGTGAGTAGTCTTGCCAGGTCCATTGTAAGGTACTTCCATATTCCTGTTCCGGGTAGAGAACATTCTCACGGTTGTATAATAATTAGGCCTTTGAAATACAAAATGCTCCGTTTGCCAGAAGAATTTACTAAATGACAATGATGGATCAGCTTCTCCTTTTCTTAGTTTGATAATTTCTTCCAATTCATCCTTCCGATAATCCGTACTCAGCAACAGTCTCTCAATTTCAGTAATACTACGTGGTTCAAAGACAGCTTTGTGGGAAATACTCCTGTTCTTAACACTTATATCTGTATATACTCCATACACCATTTGCTTATAGATCCCATCCAGATAATAATCAACCAGTTGATTTATTTTTTCTACAGAGAATGCATATTTTGTGTTTGCTACATAATAGGACCATTCACCAAATGCATTTGCATATTTGCCATATCCATAGGAAGTTGTATTGTTCACCCTGTCTGTCCTGTGATGGAAACTATAATCATGCTGCATCCCGCGCGTTCCCGTACTGAATTTCACTTCACCTTCAATCAATTCTATGATTTCCTCAAATCCTTCTTTATCTCCAATAAAGAGTAAATTCTTTGCCAGGATACCTGCTATTACTATTCTATCTCCGCTTGGTCTGGCTCCTGAAGCATTCATATTTGCCCTGCCAATAATTGGTTGACCCTTATCAACAAGGTCTTTGGGCAGCTCATCCCCAATTACCAACATCAGGTTCACCAAATTTGTGGGTGTAGAAATTTGATTATTATGCCAATTATCGCCGAAAAAATCATTGTCAACCCAGTATTTAAATCCCCTGGTAATGATTTCTTTCAGCTTTTTATTTTTGCGATACTTTGATGCCTTGTTTTTATAGGCCTTGGCCAGGTAAACCAGATCATAGGTATGATGCCGCTGGGGAAAGCCCGCAGTTCTGCTTAGATCAGTATAATTGATACCCTGAAAACTTCCGTCATCATTCATTTTGTTCATTATCGTTTCTACCCTGCCATCATCAATACTTGATTTCATTAATTCAGCTACTACCCTTTCCTTCACTATTTCAATATCGTCAGGTTTTGCATGGGTTGATGATACAGAGAATGTGAAAATTAATATCAGCGAGAATGTCTTGATCGTTGTTTTCATGGTATTGTTTTTCTTTAACAAATTAAAGTTAATCATAATACACAGGAACCCCCCGCTTTTGTATAAATAAATCCTGAACTAACATTTCTGTAAGTAACATTTGAATTAGTTACTTATTATATGTAACTTTGTTGTTACTTACAAACAAGTTAGCAAATGAAGCGGATTCCATTTAAATTTGGAGAGGTTGTCACGGGAGAACACTTTACCAACAGGGAAGATGAAATTGACAAGTTGAGGAGCAATTTTATTTCACTACAAAATACCATCATGATATCCCCTCGCCGGTATGGGAAAAGCTCACTCGTAAAAGAGGCGGCAGAAAGATTTATCAAAAAGGAAAAAGGATATTTTTTCTGCTTTTTCGATTTGATGTATTTGTACTCTGAAGAGGAGTTCTACAGTCAATTTGCCACCAGAATCCTTAAAGCTACTTCAGATAAAGTTGAAGAATTTCTTCAATTGGCCAAAAACGTGATAAAAGGGGCCAGGGTAACTGTCAATACAGGTACCGGTGAGCCATCCGTTGAGCTTGGTGTCAACTACATCAAGGATAATATTGATACAATACTCAACCTGCCCCAGACAATTGCCAGGAGGAAAAATAAAAAGGTTATTATTTGCATCGATGAATTTCAGAATATTTCACGCTTTGATCAACACGAAAAGCTGCAAGGCAGGCTTCGCTCTGCATGGCAACATCATCAGAATGTAGGTTATTTACTTTATGGTTCTAAAAAGACCATGATGATGGAGATATTTAATAAAACCAATAGTCCATTCTACAGGTTTGGAGAAATTATTTACCTCAATCGAATCAAATCTGAACGGTTGAGCGAATATGTTCAACAGGCTTTCCGTTCCACCGGGAAGGAAATATCCGAGGAGATCTGCAACAGGATCATTGAAACCGTTGAGAATCACCCCTATTACCTGCAACAATTTGCACGAAATATCTGGCTCATTTCAGGAAAGAAAGTTACAGATGCAAACTATTATGGAGCAATACAAGCGCTAAAATCTGAAAACCTGAATCTATACAATGAATTACTGGATGATCTGACCAATTATCAGGCTGGCTTTTTAAAAGCCTTGCTAAACAAAGAAAAACAGCTCTATTCTTCTGAGGTAATTTATTCTTATAAGCTTGGATCGTCGGCCAATGTACGAAGGATGTATAATTCTTTTGAAAATAAGGGAATCATCGTTAAAGAAGGTGGCAAGATCATCTTTGCGGATCCCATATTCAAGCTTCTCGCTGAAGAGAGGTTTTTGTAGTAGTTAACTGCTTCCTAATTAAAACAGTTCCTCAAGCTGCCTGATGGCTGAAGCCGCAAGTACCTCACCCGATCCGATTTCATAGATTGTGGTCCCGGGTGTGGTTTCATAGCCCGTAATCATCGGGGTAAATCCTGGGGGACCCTGGGTAAAGGAAACCTCTGTCGGGAAATAACTGGTATAATCATTGGCCAGACCCATTACGATGGTATTCGGACAGGGGGAATTGGTTTTAATGTCCACACCAAATTCATTAAAGGGTTCTCCCGGGAGTCCCACAAAGGCCAGGTCTCCTACCCTGATAACCTGTACTTCAATACTATCCACCTGATCCTGTATGTTATGCATTTTGATCCAGTTCTCTGCATACATTTCATCGGGTATACCGTCCTGCTGAATAGGAGGCATTCCTTCCCTGGCAACTCTTTCCATTATTTTCTCTGCCCAGGCCAGTTGTTCATCGGTGATGGTAAACCGCTTTAGTGGCACATATTCCTGCGATATAAGAACGACTCCGCCTTCCACTGCTTCCTGGTTTTTAATGGCTTCCAGTGCACCTACCCCGAGCATGTACCCGATCCGTTGTGCCTCCTGGTAGGTGTCAATGAATCCATACTCATGATTGATCTGGGTTACATTTCCACAGGCCCCGTTGAAAAACATCGGGATATAATCCTCCCCTTTAAGCTTTCTCACAGATTCTACCATATATCCCGGATAATCAGCAGAATACAACCAGTTACTGCCGGTCAGGTTGGTGACATGGCAGCCGAAATTGACGATGGACCCGATCTCTTTCCCTTCCTGCTTTACGGTGAAAGTTATCACCTCCGGGTCTTTGGGGCCAAGGGGACCTGCCACTAATTCAGGATCCAGGCTTTCCCATGTCATATGTACTTTCCCATCCTTACCTTCCAGTCTTCTGTTATGGGAGATCCTGTCTTCTGTACTCCGCCCGACTGAAAGGGCAGAAGGGGCCAGGTTCCGGTCAGCCTGGACAACGGCATCCGCTGCCTTAAGCATATACTCCCTGGCTTTTGGTGCTGAAAGCTCAGATTTCGGTCCACTGTGGGTATGGGTTGCAAGAACCATAATATTACTCTTCTCAATTCCTGTCTCTTCCTCGATATATTCCCTCATAAAGTTTGCGGTTTCCTTGTTGATCATGCATATGTCAATTGTCAGGACCGCCGCCTTTATCCCATTTTTACCTTTGGCGACAAAAGCACGGGCATAGAGGGAATCATGGATCCCCCGCGAGGCATAATCATCCCCGCGGTAATTCCCTACGAGGTCAAGTCCCACCTCCGGGGTATAATTCGTTTCAGCAATTCCGACCATAAATCCGGAATCAGATTTTGATGATTTCATATTACATGATTGAATGGTGAAGAAAACCAGAGCTGCAGCAATGAGTGAAAGTTTACCTGAGTATTTCATAGCTTGATTTTATTAAGCCTAAAATTACTATAAAAAAGTATTCTTGATATTCACTCCAGTAAGAATCTGCAATAAGCGTTGCCGAATTTGAACCAATCATGCGCCTCCTGTGGCCGGACTTGCAAGGGCATTGCAGCCAGATGGAAACTGGGAGAATTTTGAAGATGCCATGAGAACTGTTGATCTTTATAAATACAATCAAGTCTTATAAGTAGACCGGCAACTCATAAAATGGTTAGATTTGTCCCATCATTTGGTGGAGGAGGCTGACGGGAACATTGCGAAGTTGTTTACCATTCTTGAGGAGAACCTTGAGACTACCTATTGGTGGGAATCATGGGTTCCCATCGTTGTGGTTATGGTATTTACTGAAATGGTGGATTATGATCCACTTGCCTCCATGCAGTTGATGATCGAATTCGGGCATGATACGGATTTCTATGCCCGGGTGATGGGGGCAATATTTGGAGCCATTCACGGAAAAGATGTATGGCCGGGAGAGATTCGCACAACCGTGAATGACCGTATGAAAGAACAGTTCGATCAGAATGTGGATGACTGGTTGAACATAATAAATGAATATAAAGACTAAACTTGCCATGTTAAAAACATTAGTTGTAATTACAATCATTGCTGTTATGTCACTTTCGAATTTTTCTTGTGGTTCGAAGCAATCAATAACAACCGATCGCCTTGCCATTGCCAATGAAATGGAAGCAGTGCTAACAAAAGGCATGATGGACATATGGTATCCTCTTTGTGTCGATAAGGAATATGGCGGATTCTTAAGCAATTTTGATAAAGCCTGGAACCAACAAGAGAGACAGCTAAAATTCATCGTGACACAGGCTCGTCACACATGGGCTACTGCCCAGATGGCAAAAATGTATCCCAAAAACAAATTGTACAGAGAGGTTAGCGAGCATGGCTACAAATTCCTGAGAGATGTGATGTGGGACAAAGAATATGGTGGCTATTTCACGATGACCAACCGAGAAGGAAAAGTATCTGACAATGATAGATATGAAATGACAAAAATAGCCTATGGAAATGCTTTTGCCATTTACGGGCTGGCTGCCTACTTCGAGATTTCACATGATTCGTCGGCGCTGGAATTGGCCATCCGATCGTTCCAGTGGTTGGACAATCACAGTTATGACCCGGAATATGGGGGATATTTCCAGTTCATGCAAAGAGACGGTACTCCGCTGGTTGAAGGTCATGAACGGACACCCCCGAAAGACCAGAATAGTTCCATTCATCTCATTGAAGGATTTACGGAGTTGTACAAAGTTTGGAAGGACGATAATCTGAAATCCAGGATCAATGAATTACTGGTTATTATCCGCGACACAATAACTACTGAGAAGGGCCATATGAACCTGTTCTTCCGGAAGGATTGGTCCCCTGTTTTATATACGGATGAAACCTACAGGGATGGAAGAAATGAACATCAGTTTGACCATATCTCTTTCGGGCATGACATTGAAACAGCGTTTTTATTGCTGGAGGCATCTGAAGCAATTGGCATTGTAAATGATATAAAAACGCACCGGATTTCAAAGAAAATGACGGATCACACCATTATTAATGGGTGGGATGATGAATTAGGAGCCACATTTGATGCGGGATACTATTTTGAGGATCAGGATGAAATATGCATACTCAATAAACATACCCAATGGTGGGTTGCTACAGAATCATTTCACACGATGCTTATCATGTCCGAGCTGTATCCTGATGATCCCATGGATTATTATGATAAATTTACGATCACCTGGAACTACTGTAAAAACTACCTGATTGATGGTGAAAATGGGGGTTGGTATCGAGCGGGATTGAATGAGGTTCCGGAATCAGCGAACGAAGATAAAGGTGGTATTTGGAAAGGTAATTATCACAGTGCAAGATCCTTGATAAACTGTATCAATATTTTACGCAACATAGAATCTGGTCATCACAATGTTAGCAAACATATGGATCAGTAGCATCAATATGTGGAAGATCTGACCGGGAAGTCCCCTGCCGTATGGGGAAGTGATTTTACTCGTTTTGACTGCTGAACCATACTTTCATTTTACCTATATCGCGGTTGGCCCATGCATAATAAGGGATAAGACTCAGACCCTCACCCTCGAGCATATTGACACCTCCAAGTAGTTCTGGATTGTAGTGTTCCTTGAAATCTGAGTTAATTTTAATCCGGGCGTCCAATACATCCATCTGATTATCCACTTCCTCTGCACAATAAATGACCGGACCATACTGGACAGCACTCAGTCCGACTTTCTGATCCACATTATCATTGGCAGTAATGATCCGT
>SDBS01001828.1_pt1 | contig 21460 bp, 44 predicted proteins | sample 2277091 | NCBI WGS metagenome assembly SDBS01 (sample SAMN10404972, study PRJNA504765) | marine sediment metagenome | isolation source: marine sediment core GS10_PC15, 163 cmbsf | place: Arctic Ocean: Southern Knipovich Ridge | collected 2010 | reverse complement strand
GAAGCTACCTGTTGTGCTTCTTCTTTGTTTGGGATAGTTTGAGTTTTCATACTTCTAATACGTACCTGTAGTACATTAGATAGTGTGTGTGCATTTTGATGAACAGAAGCGGATAGGCTTCATAGAATTAGCTTTTCACTGACTCGAATCCAACAACTGAGATCTCAGCCTACCGATAGTGTCTATTGATAGTGTCTATAAAAGATTTCAGTTATAGTGAGTATTGATAGTGAGTATCAGGTAGGCATTACTCCAATTCATCTAGAGTGTTGAAGTCTAAAGATACAGAGCGTATGCCTACCAAAGCTTTTGATGCTGCCATTAATGATATATAGATTACTCAGCTGTTGTATTTTAATTACAACACAAATCTTTTGAAGTTCAGGTATAATTCATCATGACTAGAGTTCCTTCCTATGTATTCTAATCTGAATCCATCATCTCCAAGTATGTTAAAGATATCAATTCCAGGAGTAATTAGTTCATCATGGTTACTTGGTTTTTTAGTAACTATGATTCTAGCAGCGTATTCAGTACAGTTTACAATAGTATAATTGTAGAATGAATCCTCCACATGAGCGATTCTATTTTTGAAATGTTCGTAACCCATGATTCAAAGCTGCCAAGAGTAACGAATGGGTAATGAGAGAATTGTACTCCAAGCTACAACTTCTGAATTCGATATCTCTTGGCATTACTAATTCTAAGTAAAAATGATAGATAACGTTTAGTGTGTAATTTTAAACAAACAGAATTTGTTCAGGCGTATGGAAGTAAAGCTATCTACCTCTTAGGAACCTGAACTATCTGTTATATCTTGCAGGAGGTAACAGATCCTTTAATCCCAACTGGAAGCACTTTCCACACTAGGATAATAAGAAAAGCTGTCTATAAAAATTAAGTTAAGGAACAGTTTCTCAAGTCTTCATTGGTGTGATCTTTGAATCCTTTACCACAAGAAGAACATTCTGGATTAGCTGTAATTTTTATATGCATCTTCTTGAAGGTTTGCATTATCCAATTCATTTTTTATATCTCCTGATTATTTTCCAAGTAATACCATCATTCTCATCACCACTCATAGGATCATTCATTAAGTAAACAATCTCTTCAAAACTGATCCATCTACCATCTTCTAATACTATAAATTCATCATTAGGCATTTCAGCAGGTGCATCAACTGGAATACACCATAATTGATATTCAAAACTCATTTGTAATCAATCCTCAATAGTGTTAAGCTTGGTCTAGAGTCTTCAGTAATTACATACTCATGCCATTTACTAGGAATATTTGAAGTAACTTTTGGCCTTCGTGTAATCAATGCTCCGCCTGGTTTTACTAAAGTAAAGAGATCAAATTGCCACCTAAATCTATTTGGTCCTGTAGTGTAGATTTCGAATGGAGGATCACAATAAACATACTTGAAACTTTCTGGTTTGAAGTGTTTGAGTATGTCAAAGAGATCTCCATAGATAGTTGCATTAGATTCATGATCAATATCTACTCTAACTAAACCAAACATAGATTGTCCTGAACATACATTTAGTACATTACCATCTTTACAGAATTTCTCTAACCAATACTCAAGATAGTCTGAATGAATCCAGGAAGAATTGAATATTTTTCCCTTCTTTACCTTAGCATTGTTTCTAGATCTTTTAATTGAAGACATAGCCTACCTCCTTAGCTGCTTCAACAATTGATTTTTCTCTTGCTGTATAGTATTTTACTTGATCCTTTTTGCTATATGTCCAATAGATTTCATTTGCTCTTTTTCTAATTCTAATAGCATCAAGTATTGAATTGATAATTAGTATTGGTTCATGTTGTTCTGTATCTTTGATAACTTTTGATGTAGTAAGTTTCCATACACTAGAACCAGGTTTCCTCAATACAATTACTTTATGACATTTCTTACAAAGTCCATACTCGTTAAAGTTTGTCATGATAAACTCCTAACTTTCTTTGAAGTAAACATATTAGAGTACTTTGAAGATTTGTCCAAACACCAACAGGTACATTTCTTTTTAGATTTTGGTTTACGCATTACACAATCTACATGATTAGATCCTCCTGGGCCTGGTTTACATTCGTAGCATTGAGTCATTATTGTTTCTCCATTTTTTCTATTGTTCTTTGTAATTCATCTATTTCCATTTGAGTAAATATCAAAAGTTCTTTTTTTGTTTCTATCCTAATTTTTAAAACTTTGATAGCATTTGGAGTATCTTCAGGATCTATCATTATTTGTTTTTACCCCACCAATAATTTTCAGGTTTTGAATTGTTCTTACGCCTTTTGTAAGCTCTGTTATGAAATAGTTTAGAACATATTTGGCCTACACAAAATATCTGTTTTGGTCTAGTTGGATCAGGTATTTCTTTTTCGCAATTTTTACAGAATAAGATTACTTGCATTAGTTTATCAACTCCTCAGCTTCTTTTCTGGTCATGTTTGGATAATCAAATAGGAGTTGATTTACTTCCTTTTCCTTTTGGGAAGCCTTATTTTTTGCTTTCTTAATTAGAAAATTAGTTGCTCTCAAAGGTTTCCAATTACGTGTCATTAGTTTACAGTTACCCCTAAGATGTGTTCTGCTTGGTAGATGTGCTTACATTTAGCAAATTCTGAATGAGTAGCAACATATTGAGGAGTATTTAGATTAATGAAACTATGACATGAACAGTTTACAGGATCTTTAACAGTACCTACATATTTTAGATTTCCTTCATCATCTACAACATTGAAATCAGTAGGATTAACAAATACTACATTTACATTTGAAGCTCTTGCTCTTCTAGCTTCATCATGTTTGATTTCTTTTCCTGCATCCATTAGTTCTCAACCTCATATTTGGAACAGCTAGGATAATGAGGATTGTGTTCAGCTTTAATATCATCCTCATCTAAAATTTTGTTGCACTCATTACAAAGAAGCATTAGTTCTCACTTAAACTCCTTGTGTGTGATTTTTTAGACTCTGCAAATTCTTCAGAATCCCAAATTGATTCTAGCTTCTTTTTCAATTCTGCTTCACGTTTTACTATTTGTTTCATATGACTACTAAATGTGTATAGTACATTAGATTGTGTTTGTGCAAATGAACAAACAGTTACTTTATCTTGAAATTAGTCGTGAGTAGTTGTTTTGGGTAATGTCCACTAACTACATATTTAGAAATGATTGTTTTATGATTAAAATCAGCCTTCCTAAATACATCATTTTCTACTCTAGAAGCAATAATGAATTTACCTTTGAGATTTTCACATGTTTCTAGTAATTCTATTCCGTAATCTTTAACAGATTTTCTATTGAACATTGAAAAAGCTTGATCATAGAATGATTTGTTCCAAGGAATATCAAACATGAAGAAAGTATGTTTAGAATCATGTTTTTTAATACATTTAACAAAGTCCACATTACTAACTTTAGCTTCAGGAAATTCTCTTCTCAACCATTTACAAACATATGGAGAAAGATCATTTAGAATTACTTCTTCCCAGGCCCAAGTATCACGTTTTACCCACTCTTGATAAACTTTAACTGAACCTGCAAATGGTTCTACATATTTAGAACAAAAAGGAATATAGCTTGCAATTTCTTTAGAAGTACCAGCTAGACCAGGAAATCCAGCCCATCTTTTTTTATCATCTATCCAAGGAAGTGACATTGATCTTTGTTTAAGTCTGTTCAAAATAGTTACAGGTGTTTCTAGATTTGATTTTTTTTGAGTAGTATGAATTCCTCTCCATTTCTTTTTAGCAGATTTCATTGACATGTCTTTATCTCCACAGAATTTAACCATTCTTTAAGCTTATCTTTCCAAGATCCATCTTTGTAATATGATTGCCAAATTCTAAATAGTTTTAATCCAGCTTTTTCATATAATTTATTTCTATGATCATCTCGTTCTTTGTCAAGATCTCCTTCATGTCCATGTCCTTTTCGTGCAAACTTTGCACCTAAACGTTTGTTTCCAGTTTCTTCTTCATACTCTATAATTAATTTATTATCCCAATCTAATAGATCAGGACATTTAATTTCAGTTCCTTTATCTTTAGATTCTTCCCAACTATTAGCAACAGGAGGATGATATGGTTTACCAGAAGGTAGAAACTCAATTGCAGTATCAAAATCTCCTGCATCATATTTGAAATAGAAACCATGTTTAGTAGCTTCTTTATAGATTTGAAATAGTACTTCTACGTCTTTTTCACCCATTTCTAATCTTCAACCTCTTCATTACTTTCTTTTTATCAAATGCAAATAGCACTACACAATAACCGTTAATAGATGATGTACTTTTCTTACCATTTTCTAAGAAAGCTATTCGTTTTTCAATTGGCCTTACAAGTATATCTTCCCCTCTTTCCATAGGGTTTTGTACAAAGGACCACCAAGCACCAGAAGATTGTACATTTAGAGGAACTATCATCATAATTTTTCTTCCCATAGTAAATTCAAGATAAGCTCTGTTAATGAATAAAGCAAGTAATCTTTTAGTTTTAGTAATTGTTTTCCATTTACCTGATCTAGTCATTACAACAACTTTTTCTTTTTCATCTCCATTTGGAGGATTTAGGAAAACATTTGTTCTCTTCTTACATTTGACAGTCCAATGAGTTTTGAGTGCATTAATTTTTTTATCTATTAACCAATCACACAATGCATTTTCATCATCAGCTGCAGCATCTAATTCAGGTTTGAATTTATAGAGCTTACATAATTTCTCAAAAGCTTCAAAAGGAGTCCACCAATTATTTGATGTGGATTTCTTCGATCTTTTATTCTGATGTAACATCTACAGACACACCTTCATTTCCACTGGTTTATAATTATTTAAATTACTATTATTATTATTATTTTTTTTCTCTAAAAAGAATTTTTTATAAAAAGATACACTGGAAGTATAGGTGTGTGGGTAATTCATGACTAAATTTCCAGTCCAGTTATAGAGTGGAAACATAGGGGTATAATTCTAAAAATTGTTGTTTCCTTCTAATCTTATAGTATTCTGAAGCTGTCCAACCAGTGATTTGAGGTATTAGAAATTCATCAAGTGCGTAATGATAATTCAGAATATGATCGATGCCATGAGATAAACATAGATCTGATCCTACATCTGCATTTTTAGGACACCATTTTCTAGAACACTTTCTATAGTCTTCTTTGAATCTTTTCCTGGGCCTGTATGGAGTCTTATCAAGAGTGCTTTGTTTCATTTTTTAATACTCTATCTTTAATCCATTTTCTTATTTTTTCATAATCCTTTGCTCTTTGTTTCATATCTCTTTCACCAAGAATAATACCCAATGCTAGCATTGAAGGAATACCGATTAATGCAATAAAAAAATAAACTAATTCATTATTCATTTCTTATCATCCAGAATCTTTTGAAGTTCTGTTTGTAGTTTCATTTCCATATCATCAACAACTGTAGTATATTTTTTCAATTCTTCAATTCGTTTTTTCAATCGTTCAACGATTGCAGCATTAATAATATCATTACATACACAAAAATACTCTCCACATTTACCACAATACATATTCATTTCTTCTTACTCCTTGATGCTTGAATCTTTACAGTAGTTGCATAGTCTTTAGCTGTAGAATCTGAAACTCCTAATGATTTTATTTTGGCAAAAAATTCAGCATCAGTTGGTCTATTTGTTAAGTAGTATCTCAATAATAATTGTAATCTATGAGATCTCTTTTCACCAGAATTCATTAATGACCTCTATCTTCACCTAATTCAGCAGCATGTAATCTTTTATTTTTGAAATAAAACAAAAAGATTTGAGTACGTGTTTGAATTATTGCTCGATTAGGAGCTACAAAAGTTGTTTTATATGTTCCAATTCCAAGTTCATGTTTTTTATAATCCCATATTATACTATCAGTAGGTATTACAGGTCTATGATATTCATCCATAATTCTTTTCCAAAGTTTGCTAACACGATTCATTTTCTTAACTCCATTTTATAACCATAACAATTTCCAATTGGTCCTGCTATTATCATAAAGTCTTCTAATTCTTTTCTAGTCCAATCATGTTTCTCAGTTGTTCCATCAGGAAGGTTTATTGTTACTTTCATTTTTTTATCACCTGTAAACCTGTAATTTCCCAAATTGCAAATCTAAAATTACATACCATACATTTGAAATATTCCATACCTTTTTCTTGTTTGATGTGTTCTACATTTTGAGTTGCACATTTAGATTGTGGACACTGAATAATCATCATGTATAGTTTTGAGAGTACCAAAGTTTTTTATTCTCCAACTTCTGAATCACAAACAGGATAACCACCATCTTGTTCTTCACCAACTTTAGAACAATGTTTGCAAATGTAATAGACTTCATTTTGTAGCATTTTTGCACTATCTTCATCAAATCCATGTGTAACCGTTAGATCTGTAATTGGATTTTTTTCCATTCCTTCTTGTTTATTTTCTTCTTCCATCCACTCATCATGATATTCACATTCACATCTTCCTCTCTTAGTTGGAGGAGCTTTAGAATCATCATAACTACAAAACATGTTTAGTCTTTCTATAGCATGATACACTAACCAATATGCACCATCTAATTTTTCAGGATTGTCAATAAATGCATCTAATTCTAATTGATAGTTTTGTTGTAGAATCTTTTTCCAGGCTTCCATATCAAATTTCGTTCTCTTTTCATCTTTGAGTTTGCATTTGTCCATCAATCCATTAATTTTCTTAATGTAAACCATCATGTATATTGCAGGAATTATATCTGCTTTTTTCAATACTTCAATTAGTTCAAGTTTTTCATTAAGATCATAACCAGTAGATTCTTTTTTTAACAATTCAATAATTCTATTGATTTGTTTTTGAGATATCTGATCCATTAAGCAGCCACCTTTGGATGATAATCTATACAGATATCTTTTGCAATTACTTTCAAAACTGTATTTCTAATCTTATAATCACATGAGTTATTTTCTAAGAATTGTCTGAGAACATCATGCTTTACAAATAAAGTACAGTGCCAAGAATCAACATAGATTACTAATACACACTTACGTTTTAATACAAATTCTATTAATTTTAAATTGAATCCAAAACCTTGAGGTTGATGATTATTCCAACCAAGTTTTTTTCCTGCACTCATAAAAGGTTCTTTGATAGTAGTAACTAGAACATTTCTTTCAGAGTTGTACTTTGCAATTTGTCCATCAAAGTTTATCGTTTGAGTCATTTTTTTTCTCCTGGATTAATTTTTGCATTTCCTCAAAGATGAAGGAACCTTTGTATTCTGAATCAGAAAATCTATCAAACTCTGCAGCCCACTTTTTGATCTTCTCTATTATTTCTAGAGAAATTTCTAAAGCTTCTTCAGTGTGCTTTCTGATATGTTTTTCAGTTTCTAGCAATTCATGATATGCAGAAAGTTTTTCAATTTTTTCTTTGAGTTCTTCTATTTGATTTTCTAAAGCTTGTACTTCAGGAGATTTTGCTTTTTCTTTACTCATTGCTTTTTCTCTCCAAAGTGTTTATTATAAAGTATTGCTGTCATTTCCCAAATCATACCAGGATGAGGATTTTTTTCAAGTTTTGATACAGTATCAATTATAACTTTTCTAACTTTGTACAATAGAATAGCATCATTACGAATCAAAGGAGCTGTAAATTCATCTAATGGTTCAAGTACTGCACTATTTTCTCTACCTTTTGATTGAGTTATTTGTGGGCTATTCATTTCAGGAGCAGATTGTGAACCACTATCATCATCATTCATTAAATCATTCTGTACTAAACCATTACCAACTTTAGGTGCTTCTTTTTTAGATATTTTATCCTGATCAGCTTTAATCTTCTGAGCATCTGTTAATTTTGGAGGAATATCTTTACCGTTTTCATCTAGACATTTGAATTTTTCAGGTCCTATACATTTGTAATGAGCTCCACCTTTATCATTTTGCCATTGAGGTACAGTTCTTTCAGGATGATCTTCATATGCTGCATAAGTTTTATTTCTACAGATTAATCTTAGTCCACATGTTCCACAATCCATAGTGTTACCTACTTTCTTTTCTACTTTAGACATTATTTTTGCATTAGCTCCTCTATTCTCGCCCAAACAATTTTTGCAATAACAGTATTACCATCACAATGTCCATCTGGTCCATCTTGAATCATTATTCCTGCAATCAATTCAGCTAACTCTTCTTCATTTGTAAAGTTCACATCAGCTTGAGATCCCCAACTAGAGCCTTTGTAGATACCATCAACTACATTTGTACCACATGGTACTTCTAGATCCTTAACCATTAGTTACTCTTCCCCATTGCAGTTAGTTCATCTTTGAAAACAATACCAGTACCTTCATCATTAACTTTGGATTTTTTCTTAAATGCCAAAACAGATAATTTTGAAGTTTTGAACGGTTCCACCATTCTTCCAGTAGTTTTAGAATAAAGCTTGAGCCAATTTGGTTCTACTGCTAATTCTTCTAGTTGTTGTTCAGTAAATTTACTTAACATTTTGAATCCCCAATTGCGTAATTTGATATCTACTTTCTCTTGATAATTTAACTAAGAGAGATGCAGTTAGTCTTCGTAAACAATATGTTAATCTGTCTTTTTTAATTAGTGGTCCATCAACAATAGCATTAAGATAATTATGTAGTGTTCTAAATTTCATTTCTTCATCTCTTTCTTTTAAGATTTTCATAATACTTTGTTCAGTTGTAGATAGTCTAGAAAATTCAATAGGTCTTCCTGTTGGTATTGAAGATCTACCACCTGCAACTCCTAAAACATCTACTCTATTTTTGAGCTTTGCTAGTAATTGTTTTTTAGCTCTTCTTGCAGCTGGCCTTTGAACACCATATTTATCACAAACTATAGTGTAAATTTCTTGTAAATTATTTCTACCACTATCAACCAGTCTTTCAATTTCATCTTGGACTAGTGCAGTTTTATTTTCTTGTACCATCAATTCTTTACCTGCAACTCCTCTAGTTTTTCTTTTAATAGATCATTTACTACCTGTGTAAAAGAGATTAAAACACCATTCTTAGATTCTAAAAGTCTTTTGCCTTGAATATGTTTAATTGGTAAAACTAAATCTCGACTAATTATTATTTGAGCTCGACTATCTTTCATTTCTTACCATCCAATATTTTTTTCAAGGTTGTAATAATCCTATACCATATCCTGTAAGAGAACCAAATATCCACATACTAATCCCATAGGCTAATACTATTCTGAATTTAATCATTTTTTTAATCCTAGCTCCAATAGATCTTCAACTGCTTCAGTTAGTGAGATATTTTTTTCAGTGTCTTCACGTTGTAGTTTTGCTTTATGTACAAGAACCTGATTGTAGATCTTATCGTCTAGAATACAATTGATAGCTTTTCCCATGCAGCCTAAAAACAAATGAACTATATAATGATTGTGTATTTGTGTTTAATATTATAATAATATATACTAGTACTTGTCTGCTCGTACTCTATACCAATTTCTCCATCTCAATCTATGTCTTGATAACATAGATCTTTTTCCATATTTTGCAACTAATCTTGGTATTGTTTCTAATGGAATTTCTTCTGCTAAAAATTCAGCCATTGTTCCTACACTTGGACTCATGACTTTTTGATCGTGAGAACTATGAGGTAATCCAAGTCCATGTCCAGGAGCTTCATGTGTATAGATAGAATCAAAATCATATGTTGGAGCAGTAATTTTAGTATCTTCTGTATAGTGATCAGGATCTACTTCAAACATTGAAACATTATTTCCATGAATACTAAAATTGAAATCAGTATTAACAACACAAACTCCTCTTAGTGGATTGTTTACATCGTTGATAGGATAGTAATGATACATGACTGTATTTCTTGATAGATTAGGATCGTCTGCAGTTGCTCTAAAAAATACTTTAAAGTCTGGTTCTTCATCAAACTCTGCTAGTCTAACATCAATTGGAATTTCAATTTCAGCTTGATGAAATGCTAGTGTAATTCCTCTATTGATTTGTCTAGATGTAATCCATTTATTGCTCCAATCCATAGCTCTTACTGTAAAGTATTTGCCATTTCTAGGAACCATCTTACCATATCGTTTATCTTCTTCAATCTGATCTTCTAGAGATAGTTTACCAACTCCTGCACCAGCTGATTCAAAATGGAAACATGAACATTTTCCCTCATCATATATCATTTTACAAATCAAAGGTTTAGTCATAAAAAAAGAAAAGAAGAGGAAGTAATTATGTTTTCCTATGTAGTTTTTGGCTTTGTTTTGAGAACAGCTTTTGCTGCAGATTTTGTTAGTGAATCTATTCCTGCAACTGTACCGATCATAGCTATTATGATCATGCCAAGAGCTAGATCAGCAATACCTTCAGGCAATGCTCCTAGTGTAGCTGCTACAAGCTGAAATGATAACACGTATGCTATAATTGAGCTTGCTACACTTTGTCTAACATTGAATTTTGCTGTACCTTTGAGCCATCCTAATAGTACACTACCAGCTACTCCTATTGCTGTGAATAGTATTGCAGCGACTATTGGTTCTAGTCCAAATACGTTCATAATCCAGTTACATGATATGGTTGTATAAAAACCTGATTGCTTAATCTGTCATACAATCAAACAGATCACAGGCACGATATTTAGTACAACTAACATTTTTACCTGTAGAGTACTTCACATCATCAAAATTCTTAAGAATTTTTTTCCATATTCCCATACTCAGTAAACACCTTTCCTAATTGAGGCCAAGTTACAACTAGACCTGCTAATATTGGTAAAGTAAAAATCCAAAACCATTGAAGATTTTCTGGTGATAAGATTGCATTTCCTGGTAACATTGCTGCAAAACCCCCTCCATATCCTGTAAAGAAGGCTCCTAGAACCTTTGAAAATCGTCTTTTCCAATTCATGCAACATTACAATCTCAAAGCCGATCTATTTAGTTTCTTCTAATCAATTTTTTTTTATTCCTAGAGTGGAAATAAAGGGGTAAGCATCTATGTAATTGGTTTAATTCCACCAGGTATAGTATCTTCATTAATCAAACGTTGTTCAGGAGGTTCATTACTTAGACTTGATTCATTACAGGCAAAAGTATTAGGAAAATCTGGAGGTATTTTATTTCCAGTACACACAATATTATAAGTAATTCTTTTTCTATCAGAGTTTGTATCATCTCCTTTAAATTGAACTGCACTACCTCCGATAACAGCTGTACAGATAGCTATTTCTTCTATATCATTAGTTCCAATAATATAAGGTGTTTGTAATGGTACATCATATTGTTGGCCTGCTGACATACCACTTTGATCATATTCTATTGATCTAGACTTTAGTTCAGCAGCTGCACCTACACCTTCATAAATTGCTAAATAGATCTTGTTGCCATTTACAGCATTTCCAACTGTCATTCTAATATGTGTGACTTTTCTACCGATTAGAGTAGCACCAACTGAACTAGATCCAATATCACAACGTCTTAAAGTATAATGTGAAAATTGATGTTGTAAATTATGTGTACCTCCTTCTGTTTCTAGTTGTATCACTACTGCAGCTTCTAAAGGTGTAGAAGGAGGATCAGGAATAGGAGCAGGAGTTGTATTTCCTGGTAAGTTTGCTTCTCCTGCAACTCCACAATCTTTGATAACTACATAACTCATTTGTTCTGCACTTTGATCTCCTGCTTTAATTGAATTAACACCAAACATTGATTTGATTCTGACTTCAATAGTATCATTAATAGCATCAGCTATAAAGAATCCCTTTGCAATTACTAAACTTGAATCAAATTCAGCATTAGATACAGCTAAAGCTCTAGCTTGTGAACCAAAGAATTGTGCTTTTGTTACATTATAAAATTGGAAAGAAAATTCTGAATCTGCTTGTGATAATGATTCAACTGCAATAGCTACTTCACATTGATACAAATGACCTACCTCGAAATTTGTAAATAGTCCAGCTGCTTGTCCAGATCCAGTAGATACTGCAATTGTACTATCAGTAGCAATTGGAAGATCAAATTCAATATGTTTACTTACTGTAAGATTTGCAGTTTGATCAGTATCTAATCTTGCTTGTATGTAACCATCAAAGAATTCTTTACTTTGATCTGCAGTATCGAATTGAGTTGGAAATGCAAATATCCTCACTATGCTTACTTCACCATCTACATCTGTGTACGCATAAAAATTGATTGTTGTATATCGATTTGCAGCTTTGAAAACAATTGGAACAACACCATTTTGAAAAGGAGCATCAGTAAAAGTAACAATATGTCCACCTGTTTCATCTTGTAAAATTTCTACTGTTAGCTTATACCATTTACCAATAGTAAGAGAACTAACATCAAAAGCTAGAGTGGTATCACCAATAGCTCTCATTCTAGCAAATGCATTATCATTAAAAACAATTGTTTGAGCTCCAGATACATCACCTAGATCTTTTTCAGTAAAGCATTGAGGATCTCCTGATAAACCACTTGCTACTGCATTAAGAAAACTCCATTGTGAAGAAGTAGAATCCCAAATTAGCATTACAGCTTGTTCATTTTCTAATACAACTGGATTTCCATCAGGTGTTCTAATGTTAAATGGAGGTACTGCAGCTGGATCTCCTACACCTGAAGGATCATTATTAATAGTAATTTTATGTGTTTGAATTGGTTGTATAACTAATATTTGTCCTGGAAATTCTGCACCTACAAGGAAATTACCTGCAACTCCACCAAGAATAAAATTAAGTTCATCTTCAGTTCCACTTTCAGCAATTAAGAATACTTTACTAGTATAGTTTGTACCAACTGATTTTCTAATATCAAGTTGATTTGCTACAATAGAAGCTATACTTGGTTGAAATGCAATTGGGCCATCCATCTTATCTCCATCTTTTCTTAGATAGTTTCCTACTCCACTTGGTCCACCAGAACTTCCACCTGATTGAACTCCTTGAGATCCAACAATAGAAGTATTTGCAAAAATCTTTAGATCTTGGATAAACAATTGTTCATTAAGAATTATTGTTCTAGCAATTCTTTCTGGTAGATTTTTTTCTTTTCTAATTCCTTCAGTCATGTTGCATACAATCTCCTTACAAATTCAATAGTTTTTCTAATTCCTGCAGGACCACTTTTACCTTTTGATACAGTAATTGTAATTGCATCAGCTGTTACTTTAACAGTATTTGGTAAACCATCATCTGCATCATCAATAGCTTGTGTATCAGTTACATAAACAGGATCTCCCCAATCAATTTTTTTACCAGGAGGAACATCTAAAGTAAATTTACGTCTATCAAAATTGATAAATTGTTCTATTCCAAGAATGAAATTCTTCAATTGAGAATAAAGAGATATTGAAGTTTTTTGAAATTTCATAGGTTCAATATTAAAAGCTGGTTTATTTCCTGGTTGATCTACATTTGTAGCAACTAATGGTTTAGAATATCTGAAAGCATCTACTGACATTTTCATCGTGTCTTTATTCAAAAATCGTGATCTTAGTCCAATGTATCTTCCTTGTTTATCAAATGAATCTCTAGTGAATATTCCACCAAATAGAAATTCTGTAGGATCAAAAGCTACTACTCCACTAGGATTATCTGCTTGAATTCCAAAAACTGAAGTTCCTGGTACTCCTTGAAATGGTTTCATTTTATTCAAGTTTGCAGTATAGCCAAGTGTTTTATTGTTTCTTTTAATTGGTTCTTCAACTAACATCACATTCATTTGTCTATCAATCCAAAATGTACCAATAACAAAATCAGCATCAAGATCATCTAAGAAGCCAAGAAACAAATCTTTTATTGATAATCTCATCCACATTGTAAGAGCTTGTAATGGATAGTAGTCTTCCACTCCTGGACCAAACCATTCAGAAATACCTTTGTGTGTTAGATCCATATTGTTTAGATCCATTGTAGGTAGATTGATTTTTTCACCTGCATTTACAACTCCATATGGTAATGAGTTTGAAGTTAATGGATGCAAGGACCAAAAATTCATTCCTACATAAAAAGTATTAGATGAACCATCTAAAGCTCGTGGTTGTGATTTTATAAAAAATGCAGAAGTTGCACTTTCATTTTCATCAATGATCTCTTCATTACCTGCATCAATTCTAGAATTATCTGTATCAAATTTAACAGAGTGTACACATTCAAATTGTCTTCCTACACGAAATGCTCCAACTTTACCAACTCCAAGTAATTCTGATATTGTATAAGCTCCTTTAACCCAAATAGTCTCTCTTGTTCCTGGTTCTAGGAGAGGAAATGTAAGACAATCTCCAACTTGATTAACAAATTGACTAGGAATAGGACCAGTAAATACTGGTACACATGGAAACTTTACCCAAGAATCTGTTTCATCATAATCAAAAATTTCTTGATCTTGTAGTGTTTGTTTTCCTTTGAATACCCTCCAAAATCCAGTACCATCTAGATTACGATCAACATACTCTGCTACATTACCTGCAAATGGTACACCTGCAGCATCATCTCCTGCAAAATCACCAAAGCCTTCTTCAACTCCTGTAGCTGGATTAATTACTAGAATCATATATGCATCAGGAATTCTTGATGCACCATCCAGTTTATGATCTGAAGGAATACTTGTTGGATTTGTTACAACTAATCTTACTGGCATCCTTGGATGAAGTTTATCATCAATTACAACATTAGGATCTATCATTGCAGTTTTACCATTATTAGTTGTTGCATGTCTAGCACCTGCTAAAGCATTTATGAAGAATTGAGCTTTATCTTTTGTTAATGGTGAATAATCAACAGTTGGAGCAAAATGAATTCTTCTCCATAATGTAGGATTTGTTTCTGGATCGTTGTTTAGATTACCACCTGATAGAGATTTGTATGCAATATCATTTAGTTTTACTAGAGCATCTGAAAAATATGTTATTGCTCCACTCCAATCAGAAGGTTTTACAAAAAATCTAGCTTCCCAAAATGAACCATTTGGAGGAGATATACCAGTAGAACCTTGTTTTGATTCATACGTTGAACCATTTGGACCTACTACTAGACTTCCTCTCTTGTAAGTTGCTGAATTATTATAAATTCTAGCTGAATCAAAAACTTCTTTTGCACCAAAGTAAAGCATCCATTCTCTAGGATAAGATCCAGTTGTTTTATTTCCAATTGCAACAAGATTAGTTCCTTCTTCAGGATCTTCATCAGATACTAAAGTTAGAAAACCTGGTTTTGGAGTAGAACCACCAGTATGTTTTAGAGTAACAGTAGGTATATTTCTAAAAACAACTCCTCCTAGTCCTTTGAATCCTTGTTCAAAAGCTTGTAATTGTACAATATCTAAATCATCTCCTGTAGCATGATCATATTTTGATTTGTATCTAACATACATTGGTTCAAGTGAACCTCCTCCTTCTACTGGTTGAGCTTCAATATCTTTTACTTCTTCAATTGCAGTTTCAGCTTTAGCAGATTCAAAAACATAACTATTACTGGTATTAGGATCAAATCTATTTCCAAGTTTTTTAGTAACATCAAATGGAGTAACTATTTCTATTGTTGGATCTGAAGCTCCTTTGTTTGCGTTAATATCCTTAACAATAAGAGCTAATGCTTGATTACCTGAAATTCTTTTTCCTCTTCCTTTGAATGATACTGTTCTCTTCCAAAGATGTTCTGATTGATGTGGACAAAACAATTCTAAACCAAGTCCTACTCCTGGAATTCTTTTTCTTTTTATTTTTCTGACATGAAATACATCTTCTGTAACCTTCCCACCTTTTTCAATAATTCTAACATAGATACGATCACGTTTTTTTATTTTTGGATCAATTGTTAGAAATCTTCCTTTTCTAGCATTTAGAACAAGTCTGCAACTTTGAGGAAATGCATCTTTGAATTCAATTACAACTGCTTTTGCTGATATATCAACATCAGCACCATGATCTTTCAGAATAACTAGTGCATCGTGGACTACTGCAACAGATCCCATTTAAGTTCCATCGCCTCTATTGATTCTAAAAATTAGTTTAAATTTTTCTCGATTACCTGTAAAATCAGTTTCCCATTCAATTCTAGCCCATAGTAAAGCTATTGTAGCATTAGCAGGTACACCAGCTCCATCAGGTATTACACTTTGACCAATATCATCATCAACACGTAAACCAAATCTTCCTAAATCCCAAGCAATAGTAAGTTTAGGTTCAGCTGCAAAGCCTCTCATTATAGCTATGAAAGCATTAACACCATCATTACTATTTCCATTTCTTTTAGAAAAGAATCCATCAATTGTAATAATATCTTCAACTTTGTCTAGTCCTTGTTGATCTCCTAAAGGAGTTTCTATACCTTGATTGCTTCCTACTCCATCAGTATCACTTTCTTTGATAGATGTAATGAATGAATTTTCAATATCTGTTTTTTCTGTAGCTGTTCCTGGTATATTAAAATCAAGAAATTCTGTATCATCATCATCTCCTGGATTTGTTAATCTAAAAATTCTAATTACTGCCATTATGGGCCTCCACTTGTATTTTGTAGTGCATATTTTTCTTCAACTTCAATTTGATTTGTTTCAAATATATTAAATGTATTAAAAGATTCTTTAGCATCCACTGTACCGTATGCAGTTGTAACAATATCTTGCTGTAAACCTGCTTGGATTCTAGCTTGAGTTACTAAATCTCTATGTTTACTGGTTCTTTCATCAATTGCATCAATAAAGGCTTTAAAAAATGCATCAAGTTTTACTAATTCTTTTATAACAAACTCTGCAATTTCCTTAGCAGCAAGAATTCCACCAAGAATAGGAAGTGATTTCATGGCTCCTGTGAGAAATCCAAGTGGGTTTCTACCAATACTGAAAATATTTTTAGCTGATTTTGGTCCTAGGATATCCGATAGAAACCCTTTCTTATCACCAAATTGTTTAACTGTATCTTTACGAACTTTCTCTTCTAGCTTACCAAGTTTCTTTTGAATTTTTTGATCTTGTTTAGATAATGGTCTTAGATCTTGTGGAGCTCCACCAACTGCAGGAAGATTAGGACCACGAAATGCACCAGTACCTTCATTCAATTTTTGAGAAGCTGCTTCTAGTGCTTTACGTTTTTTTTCTAGGGAAACTGCAGCTTTTGCAGCCATTCTATCTAGTTTATCTAGGTTACTTGTATCAGATTCAAGATCTAAATCAAAGGTATCTTCAAATGGCATGTGCTATTCCTCCTAAGTTTGCAACATACCATCTCAATAATTCTTTTCTATACTGCTCTTGTACTCTTGGTGCTGTTTCTTTTAGAGTATCTTCTACAATATGTAAAGCCATTATTCCACTAACTTCATGTCCTTTTGAAAAGAAAGGCCATGATGCTCCACCATGTAGAGCTTCTTTTACTACAGGTTTTACAAAATGATCATCTGTTCCTTCTTCTCTTGCAAGTGCAACATCAAAACCAGTAGATGAAAAGTATGTTGATCTTATATGAAATCTAATCTTTTTGTTTCCAATAATTTCAATGTTATCTAATATTGTTCCATCGATGATCTTTTCTGAAAAATCTGCAGCTCTCATCTTAGCATGTATTACAAACATAGTAATTTCATCTACTATATCTCTAACAACAGTAGCTTGGAATTGTAATATCTGTAGTTTTAGAACTTGTACTGATCTTCTAAACTCCTTGATATCTTCAATGGTTTCAAATGTAATTTGTAGTGGCATTATTCTAAGGGTTAGTATCACGTATTACTGAAACTAAGTTAGTGATTTCTCCATCAATGGTTACATCATCTACTGCAACATCAACTAACCAACTTATTTCAGGTTTCATAATTCTACCATCGAAAGTAATTCTAATTCTATCATTAGTTCCACCTGCATCTCTAGCTACAAGTGTTTGTTTAAATTGAATATTAAGAGGAGCTTGTGCAGCAATTGCTTTTAACATGGTTCCAATTAGTTCTGGATTATCTGAAATTGTAGCTGTTCCAACTTTGTAAATATCAACAGTATTTTTAGTACTGAAATTAAAACCTCCAATTACATCTCCTAGTTGAGTGAAAACTGGTTGGCCTGTTCCTATCAGATCTCTAGTAAAAACTCCTGCATCAAAAATAGCTGTTAATCCTTGAACAAATAACCAAGGTACACCTTCTATATTGATAACTCCATCGATTTTCCAAGTTCTATTAGCTTGTTGATTTAATGACATTCTCTAATTCTCCTATCAGAATCAAGTATTAAGGTTGTATTATCTCCATTTGTAAAACACATCGCTCAATTGTGTCAAAGCTAGCTGTAGGTATGATAGTGATAAATCGTACAGATATAGTTCTTTCATTTACTCCTCCTTTGTAGAGATCCACATTCTCCTTAGTACCAAATTTTGCTCTCAATATTGCATTTGTGGTTTCATTACATTCATACTCTGCAAAAATTTGTCCAAAGTCACCTTTTTCAGTTACTTCACGATTTCCATCTGATTCTCTATCTTCATCAAAAATAATTCCTTCAGGCTGACTTTGTTTTACGATTAATGGTAGTATTCCAATTCCTGTAATATCTATCGCAAATGCAGTTCCAATTGTAGCATGTAAAACTAGAGTAATAGATGTAATCAATTGTCCTTTTGTTTCAGAATCCCAAGGAGCTTCAGAAACTATTGAACGTTGAAAAATAGGATCTAATGACGATACAGGATCTAAAAATGTTGTATCTGCAATTATCATATTTCTCATTTCTTTAGTTAGATCATAGAGCAATTTCTGAGAAGCTGCAGTTCTAATTTTAGAATTTGCTACAATAGTAATTTCATAATCTACTGTTAATTGATTTTGAGATGCACCATCAGTAATTCCAAATGGATATCTTGTAGATTGTGTTGAGCTTCTAGTTGTGACATATGCAAATGGCTGCATGATTTCAGCTTGTATTGCTTCGTTTTCTAAGTCACCAAAAATTACTTTTCTTAGTTTTCCAACAGTTACACCAGAATCAAATAGAGGAGTAAAATCTTTGATTCTTGCAATAATTCTATTGATATTTTTGTTATGGTCTATAACAACCAAGGATTATTTCACCCAAAAAACAAATCTTTCAGCACTATCAAAACTATCTCCACTTACTAAAGTAACTCTACCTGCAAATTCCCAATCTCCAACTTGATCTAAAATTGTTTTTTCAGGACTTGTATTAAGATAATTGATAAAGAAATTTCCTGAAAGTGCAGGATCTTCTACTAAGGTAGCTGCTTTTGCAAAATCAGTTCCATCAGGTCTATAGAATACAATATCCTGAGATACTACACTACCTACATTAACATTAAGTCCAGTAAGACAATCTACTAGTTTTACTCTAAATCGAGCTCCAAGGAAATTTAAGGCAAATTTAGTAGCCATGTTCTAACCTCATTAAACTAGGAAATAAAAGATTATTATGCACAAAGATCAACTTCTGACTCATCAATTACACATAATTCTTTAGTACTGGTTTCATCAACACATAGATCGGTTATTACTCTTTTTCCACGAATATTTGTTAGTAAACTATCAGTAGTGTGAGATACTATATTATCCAATTTCTTTAAAATTGAATCTGTAGTATGAATTCGAGTTTGAATAGTGGGTAAAACTATATGAGAATCTGTAGTATGGGTTAGACTTTGAATTGTTTTTAGAATAGAATCAGTTGTGTGAACTAGAATATTATCGATTTCTCTAAGTGCTGAATCAGTGGTATGAGATATCTCTTGATCTAAAGCTTTGAGTACTGAATCTGTATCATGTGTTACTAAAGTATCAATTGCTTTCAATACTGAATCTGTATCATGAGTTTCTGTTTGAGTTTCATAAACTATAGAATCTGTAGTATGGGTTAATTCATTGTCTAGTTTTTTTAATACTGAATCAGTATCGTGTGTTTCCTCAACATTAGCAACTACTAAACTATCTGTAGTGTGCGTAACAGTTAGAACTACATTTAGAACACTGTCAGTTGTATGAGAAATAGTTATGTCTAATTTTTTTAGAACTGAATCCGTATCATGAGTAACTGAAATTCCTGGATCTCTTTCACCTAATACAGAATCAGTTGTATGGGTTAATGTTACACCTATGACTACTCGACTGTCTGTTGTATGAGTTAATTCATTATCTATTGCCTTTAGAATGGAGTCTGTATCATGTGTAATTGATACAGTAGGTGCTAAACTTCTAATAGCTATTTGTCTTCCAGTCCAATTAGGTAAAGAAGATATTGGATATGTACAATCTAATGTTTGTGTTGGAGCTCCTATTGTTTTTATTGAAACTGCACCAGTCATAGAACCTCCACCAGTACCTACTTCGTTATAGTCTTCATTTGTCCAACCAGTACCTCCTACGCTATTTGTCGATTGGATATTATCATTTGTATGAAAAGCAAATGCTAAAACATCAGCACTATCAGTAAGAAAATCTAATGCGATCATTGGATCTGTAGCTCCAGAGTTAGCATTATCAGGATCTTGAATTTCATCTCCACTAAATGCTCCTGTAATTCTATACATGTAAGATACGTTTTTTACTGCACCAGTCCATGTTACAGTATAATCACCAGATTCAGAACTTGCGATTTTGTAGATAATGTAACGTGTACAAGTATTTGACGGTCCTTTGTCACCGTCAGCTGGTGTTATTCTTATAAATCCAGTAGGAAGAGAAAATGCTGTAGCATTTGAATCAGTATTTACTACAATAAGTAGTACATCACCATCTGCTATTCCAGTAGGAGCTGTTAGTGTCGTTGATGTTTCAAAAGAATTCTGAACTGTAGAACTTTTCGTTGCAATAACTGGTGCAGCCATTAGTTAATTCCCCTCATTATCATCTGCATAATTCTACCTCAACTGATCTTATTGGAGGGAACCTAACTATTGAATCTGTAGTATGAGTAACTTCATTATCTAATTGTCTTAGAATAGAGTCAGTTGTGTGGGTTTTTTCTACTCCTATTACTACTAGACTATCAGTAGTATGAGTTACAGTAACTACTATAGCTCCTGCAGTTAAGAAGCTATCAGTTGTATGAGTTAATTCATTATCTAAAGCTTTGAGAATTGAATCTGTAGTATGGGTAATAGTAAACCCAGGTTCACGTTCACCTAGTACGGAATCTGTAGTATGTGTTAGAGTTCTTTCTGCAAAAAGATGAGAGTCAGTTGTATGGATAATTTCATTATCTAAAGCTCTTAGAACTGAGTCTGTATCATGAGTTATAGTTTGTTTTGCAAGTAAAAATGAGTCTGTAGTATGAGTTAGCTCAACTCTATCTACTAAAACTGAATCTGTAGTGTGTGTAATTTCATTATCAATTTCTCTTAGAACTGAATCAGTTGTATGGGTAATCTCGTTATCTATAGCTCTTAGAATAGAATCAGTAGTGTGAGTAACTTCTATTCCTGGTTCTCGTTCTCCTAGTACTGAGTCTGTAG